>Ga0136643_10000350_pt1 | contig 50369 bp, 56 predicted proteins | sample TergutLab28metaG_FD_96883 | JGI IMG/M metagenome (GOLD analysis project Ga0136643, IMG submission 96883) | Labiotermes labralis P1 segment gut microbial communities from Petit-Saut dam, French Guiana - Lab288 P1 (version 3) (version 3) | ecosystem: Host-associated > Arthropoda: Insects >... | reverse complement strand
TTACCTACATAGCGAGCCATGTCAACAAACATTTCCGCTCTTTATGGTCCGTTCATAAAAATATTTGTTCCTCCTTTCAAGCCTAATCCAATTAAATATACTATGAGGTCATGCGAAAATGTGTTACAAGACGAAGAAACCTTGGACGAGCTTTACTTGTCTGCCCATGCTGGTGGAGTGGGGGGTAAATATCCAATTGCTGCCTTGCTTGCAAAATTCTTTAATGGCGACATCAACACCACTTTGGAAGCCTTGACCATGCCATACCACATTATCACAGGCGACACCCAGCCCACCAGCGAACACTTCGCCCTGTGGAGCGAACTGGGAGAAGACACACCTGCGTCTGTCGTGGAAAATTCTCGCTTGTTACCTCATTTGGATAATCCAGAAGCGTTTCATGCCCTTTGCAGAGAGTTAAAATAAAACAGCAAAACCGCTGACCAGAATTTGGGCAGCGGTTTTTTGTTACACCTGCTTCTTCGGCTTGTAACACATTTTCCCAAGCCCTCATAGTATAGGCAAATGGCTTAGGCTTGAAAGGAGGAACAAATATGTTTATGAACGGACCAGAAAGAGCGGAAATGTTTGTTGACATGGCTCGCTATGTAGGTAAGACGGTAACTATATTTACTGCATCTGGTGGTATTAGTGGCTCTGGTTTTACGGGGGTTTTGGCCTGCGTAGATGAAAGAGTTGTTAAGCTTATCACCCGCATTGGCGCACCACCAGCTTGCCCGCTAGGTAGCACTTGCACTGGCTTCGGCGGTGACGCTTTCGGCTCTGTTGGCGTACCTTACGGCGGCGGTTGCGGTGGCTTCTTTGGTGGTATCGGTGGTGGCTGTGGACCAGGTTTCGGAGCTGGCGGTTTCAGCAACTTCCTAGGTGCTGTAACAGAAATCCCTTATACTGCCACCAAATACACACAGCTTGAAATCCCATATTCCCAGCATTTTTATGAACCTAAAATCCACAAAGGTGTACTCGGCAGTCAAAGTCAGAGTGATTTTATCCATATAATGTTAAATATTGGTCAGGTGTGTCAGCTTGGGTGTTGATGCACCCTTTTATTTTCCGTTTATAGGTTGACATTTTGTTGGAATTTGCTATAATTATGAATATAATCAGATGCCTTTAGAATGTACGAGTTTTAACTCATGTCAAGGAGGAGTTTAGAGTATGATGAGACCCAAAAAATACTTTTCACATTTGAACACCAAAGAGAAAACTAAATTTTGGACAGTATTTATTTCTGTTGCCCTTGTGAATATTACAGCGGTCGTTAATTTGATAAGTTATTTCTTTGGAGATGCAGAAAATTTATACGTGATTTGGGTAGCCGTTCTCATTATGTTATCTACGCTAACATACAAATCTATAATTGAAAGATATGGTATTTTGAAAGACATACGTGATGGTGAAAAAGAATGTAAATACAACATTGAATTTTCAACAAGAAAAGAACTGGATAAAAAGTACCCCTTAGATGAGAGAATGAAAAATGCCTCAGAGATTTATGTTATGGCAATGAATGGCACAAGTCTGTTAACTGGGACTATTAGGAATAACATTGTAGATGCAATGAAGTCAGATAAAAAATTCTTTTTCGTGTCCACCGACCCTGAATCTGAAACTTGTAAGGAACAGATGAAAAACAAAATTGTAGGTAAAATAGGACAAAGACCTATGGAGGAAGCACTAAAAAATATTGACTCTATATTAGAAAGCTACCCTAATTATGCAGATAATATAAAGTGTTATATAACAGATGTAAACATACCATATTCTTTGATGATATTCAAAGAAAAGACAGATGGAACAGATAGGATTAACTTTGTAAGGGTTGATTTATTGTCTATTGGAATTGAAAACCTGAAGCGACCGAGTTTTGTTGTTCCAGAAGAAGATGAAGATATGCAAAAGTTTTTCTTTGATCAATGGGAAGCAGTCAAGAGCAAATCAAAACCATATTATCCAAAGGAGAAAAAATTATGTCAGGAATAAGCTTTGTAAGTAATTCGGAAATAATACAGGTACTTCAGTCGGAAAAAAGGAAATATTTTGTCGGGGACGTATCTTTTGCAAGCATCCCAGATGACAATGTTGAAATGGGTATTACTCAATATAAACAATTTGAGTCTGAAGCACCTCATTATCATACCAGGGTCTCAACTTATGAATATATAGTTGAGGGGTCTACCAAGTATTATGATGTCAAGAATAAAAAAGAATACCAATTTTCTAAAGGAGATTTGGTTGTAATTCACAAAGAAACAGTATATGCTCAAAAATCATTAGAAGGTACAAAAATCATTTTCCTTAAGCATCCGTCTGGCAACGATAAAACACCAGTTGAATCAACAAGTGAGATTGACTTGTGGCTATCTGCATGGGATTATTCATTGTGATATTCAATTAATTCAGTGTTGCTGTTATGATGGTAATACCACAAATTCCACGAGGTGCTTTATATGAACATGAACAGAGACCCAAACAACACAATCAATGAAGTCAATGAGGTCTGGGATGAAATAGATAATGAAAGATTGAATATGAGCCACAAAGAATATAGATTCAATAAAGTTAATGAGATATTAGAAAAGCACAAAAGTAACAAGAATGATGTTTTGTACGATATAGAAAACAAATATGGTGAGATATTCAATATTTATGAAGCAGTGTATCATATTGTTGTTGATTTAGCTCAAAAAATAGATAAGGAAAGTTTTGAGATAAAGAAAACATACATCTATGACACAATAATCCACATCCATGCTAGGGCTTGTCAAGTAGCCTTGGAGATTTTATGTCTATTGAGAAATGGTTTCGCAGATGCAGCCTTTGCAAGATGTCGTACATTGTGGGAATTAGTCATATATTCAAATTTTATAAATACATATGGTGAAGGTATAGCCCAAAGCATATTGGGAGCAAGTAAGACAGGATAATCCACCAAGTAAAGCGGTTTGGGCAATGGGAGCAAGTTGTTTTGAAAATAATAAAAAAGTTAGAAAAGGTAATATAACATTTGATGATATAAGAAGAAATTGTAAAATGCCCAAAGATGTGATTGATTCTTGGGACAATTTCAATAAGCACTCAAGTAAAACAGTTCACGCTTCCCCATCAGCAACATTTGGAAGGTTATTTAATGAAAAGGCGGTAGAAAACAATAGTCTTATTGTGTATCATTCAATTGAAGGATTATGGTTTCCTGTAAAGTTTGCACTGTTGTTTTTACAACAGGCAACTCTTGAATTTACAACAACGGCAATGGGTGTAGAAGTTTTTAAGGAATATTATTCTGGTTCAGAGGAACATAAAAAGTTAGCTATTGAGATTTACAAAACAACTATTTTGATTGGTGAATGGATGAAAATAGTAGATGAATTATTAGAAAAACATAGTTGAATATGTACATAAATTTAATGGGGTGGATATAATCATGCAAAATGCTAATGAAAATCACAAGAATTTAGCTGTTTACAATGCACTCGTGGAGAGAACAAAATACAATTGGGATAATTGCAATTCTTTATTTGAATACCTAATGCAGAGTTACTATGACTATCATAAACACGTATTATCTCTTGAGGGATATGTTAAATTGCAGGTCATGGAGAAGCAAGATATATCAATAGAGCTTCATGCCAAAATAAATGAAGTAGTAATGTATTATTTGCAAGGAAAACCACATACAGCTTATAACTTGATGAGTGAATCACTTGACCTTATAAAAGATATATTAGTTCAAAAAAGTTCAAGGTTAGATTCGTCAAGAGGAAAGTTCATTTTCAGGGCTAGAGTTCAACAAGAGGGAGGTATGCCCTTTACATCAAGAGAAGATATGTTTCACATTCCCTTTGAAAAAAGACACTTGGTTTCAGGGCAACGATTTAGTATTCATGGTGTTCCTTCTGTATATCTTGGAGAATCAATTTATGATTGTTATTTAGAGTTAGGAAAGCCAGACCTTGACAGATTTTGGGTCTCCTTGTTTTTTGTTCCACTAGATAACAATTCACAAAAAAATACACTAATTGATTTAACATTCTCAAATCAAAAACATGATTTATCACTATTGATTCACCAAGTCAAAAATAATGTTGAAGAATACATCTCGGTGTTAGATAAACTGGTTGATGATATTCTTTTATGGCCTCTGATAATGGCTTGTTCAATTGTGTGTAAATTTCCAAATGCACCTTTTAAGCAAGAATACATTGTACCACAGATTCTTTTCCACCTATGCAATGATATTACTGGCTTTAGTGGGGTTAAATACTATTCAACAAAACTAGATGGAATAAATAGAAAGAATTTACAAAGAGCTATGATTAATTACGCATTACCAGCACAATTCATGGACACCTCGGGATATTGTCCGCATCTGGCAAATAGACTAAGTTTAACAAAGCCAATTACATTAAAAAGTGCTTCAGATATCGAGATAGAGTCGAAATACGGGTATACGACATATGGATTGCCAATCATTAGGGATATGTGTGAAAGCCTTAAAAATGATGAGGTTGTCTTGGCACTAGATAGAATGACAATGTACTTCAACCAACTATTACATAATAATTTAGATGAATTGACCCAACTTGAAAAAATAAATGGAAATTATGACAAAGTTAATTATTAATATAATACATTATTTTTTTCGAAGGAATCAGATTTGGTGCGAATTTAGTGGATGAAAAGGTCGGGAAGATACAAATATGGATTACGATTCATTCACTTCAAGCTTAAAAATATGCAAAATAGATACATAGGGGGGCATCAAGGTGACATTAAAGCATGAATTAACAGAGGATTGCATTTACATTTATGATGAAGGAATCAAAAGAGAGTTCAGGATTAAAAATTATTCATTCATTCAAGACTTAGGCTCTGGTGCAAATGGGTTCGTTGTGAAAGCATTACACAAAATAACAGGTAGATTTGATGCAATAAAGATATGGTATCCCAACAAAAAATCAAAAAATGGTGAAGTGAATAGAGAGCAGTACATAGAAGAAATACAAAAAATAGCTTCATTAAATTTTGAACAAGTTGCTACCATTTACGATGCTGATATAGAAAGCAACATATTTTACTGTGTTATGGAGTTTATTGATGGTCACACGCTTGAAGATGTCATTGAAGGTAAAGGGTGGTTTGATTCATTTAGTAAAATTGAAATAGCAAGAAATATGTTGAAAGCCATTAAAAGATACCAAGAAAAAGGTGTTATACATGGTGACATACACTCTAAAAATATTATGGTTCTCAAAAACAAAGATATAAAAATTATAGATTTTGGGACAAGTATTTACACAAGAGAGAATAAGCCTTCTTCATCTAAGGATAGGGAGTGTGTATTTACATATGATAACACTAGAAGGTTGTTGTCAGATAATCATTTATTTCCAGAAGAATATTTTGATGATTTTCTACTAGTTAAATGCAATGATAATAATCCCAAATCTATAAGAATTGAACAGGACGTAAGGGATTATCCGCCACTTGCAATAACAGAAGTCTTACTTAGTTTCGTTGATTTTGTTTCAGAAATCTTCACCCAATGTACGTTTGAGAGCATTGAAGCTCTTGCAGATATGGCTAATCACATTTGTATCGCCCCATTTTTTGATATTACATCTATCCTCGATTCCGTATACAAAAGCACAAAGGATGAGGAAATAATTAAGAAGTTTTTATCTATAATTGACGATAGAATTTTTGATACAATGAACCCAATGGGTGAATGTGAAGAATTTTTCTTTACATCATTGTTTGCTTATTATAGCTACATTAACAATAATAATAAGTTACTTCGTGTAGAAAAAGGTGGCAGTTTATCAAACTGGAAACACATGGGGGGTGTATGTGATTATATTTCTTTTGCTGAAGATACAATGTCGAGTAAATTAAATTCTTTTGATGATGTGAACAACATTATTTTGAATTGTATAGATAGTAAAAATTATTATAATTTTATACATTTCTTGAGAGATTTCTATTATAATTACATTAAAAAATCACTCCAAAAAAGAGGTGAGACAGTTTTATCTATACACTACAGAATATTACAAGAATGGTATCTGATAAAAATCAATAATGACTTAATGATACAAGTCGATGCCATTAGAGATATTTTTGAAGAACATATAATTGATAGTGATCATGATGAAGACCTTGAATCTTTATCTATAAAATTAGAAAACGCTGAATCGTTTGACCATATTAAGAAACCAATAAATCTGTAGTAGTATAGGTAAATATTAACGAAATTTCATAATATTAAATCCACCACACAGAGATAATGGTGGATTTTTATTGAAACTCATTATTTTCCATCTATACAAGCAAAATCAAAAACATCAAAAATACTTGTTTTTTCTCTCTAAATATGATATAATAAATCATACGAAAAACAATTAACAAAAATATTTGGCGGTGATAAAACATGGAAACCTTAAAATCAGAATTATTAGAAAAAGAACTAGAAACAATAATAAGTACAGAGATTGTTGATAGGATGAAGGAAATAAGAGAGTCACAAGAATTAAGCAGAGGTGACTTATCAAAACTGACTGGAATACATAGACCCAATATAGCTCACATAGAAAACAGGAGCAGAGGATTTGCTCCAAGCCTCAAAACAGTAATGAGGTTGCTTAGACCAATGGGCTATACAGTGGAGATAGTGCCAATTAAAGAACAGTAAGTGAAAGAAATACAAACTAAAAGAAACATAAACAAAAAGAGCCTCATATTTTCAGAAGGTATAGGCTCTTCATTAGTAGGTGGGTAGCATAGGTGCTACTGTAATAATATTATTCTTTTTTCAATTTGATAACATTATTATAACACAAAATCCACCTAAAATCAAGCATAATTTTAATTTTAGAAATAGTTTACAATTAATAAGAAGGTGGTATATTTGAGATTAAACATAGATGATAAGAGTTATAATAACAAACCAGAAGACAACATAGGAATATTGGTAGATAGATTAAAAAACAAAGATAAAATTGTTGTGTTCAAAGATTATGCAACTGGAGGTCTGCTTGAATCATTTTATGAGCATTTGGAGCTGTATGAAGGTGGCGAGCTAAATGATGATGACGAACCACACGTAGATGATTATCATATTAAAGAAATGGATATAGGTAAATTAAAATCAGCAATATTAGATGGGAGAACAATCACAGCTGGGGAACTCATAGGAACAACCTCAAAAGATTGGAGAAGCCAACAAGTATTTATCTTTGATGTTGATAATGAAGCAAAAACATTAGATAGATTCACCCCAAAATGTGTTGAAGATTTATTTAAGGAATACAATATCCCAATATTATTTGCATACTGGACATTTAGCAATACTCCAGAGCATCAAAAATTTCGGGTAGTTACAATGAGTCATTACCCAGTGTATGACTCAGTAGAAGCAGAAGAAATAATCAGAGGAATAATGAGTCTATTTCCAACAGTAAAAGAAAAAAATAGGAAAGGTAACTTTGTAACTGTATCACAGGTAGATTTAAGTTGCACAAACTTAGATAGAATGTTCTTCGGAACAAACCAAGGGTTAGTTGATGGTATAGGTGTTTTACGAGGAAATAAGAATAGTAACATAGTAATGTTGGATGGTACACAGACCTTTGACAAACAAGTAGCATTAACATTATTCAAGGCATCAAAAATGGGTAAAGAAAAATATAAAAAAGAAAGAGAAAGTAAATTTATCAAGCCAACAAAAAAGAAATCGGTATCAGGTGAATTTGACCTTGGAGAAGAAATTAGTAGCTTTGATTTGCTTGATTATATATTGAACACAACAGACTGCACCATAGTAAGACGTACAGGTAATTATTATTCAACAGAACACGGTTATGACGGTAGAGAGGAAGTTATGTTAAACCCCTGCCCCATTTGTGAACATGATGATAATTTTACCGTCAATATCCGCAAGAATGTGTACTATTGCCACTCAGATAAAGGACATATTGGTGGTAGTATCATTAATTACTTAATGACTGTATATAATATTGAAAAAATAGAAGCAATTGAAATGTTTAAGTTCTCTATCCTAAAAATGGATAAAGGAGAAGATGAATTAAGGTGGAGAAGAGAATACAAAAATAAAAGTAAATCAACCAATGAACCAGCTGATGGAGAAATCAATGAACCAATTAATAAAGAAATTGATGCTATGTCATATGAAGAATATGAGAACCTACCCATAAATAATAATGGTGATTATGATTTGTTAGAACCAAAAGAAGAAGATGAAGATGATTTAGATTGGATGATAAGAGTATCCCAACACATAAGATTAAAATCAATATTACCAAGGTCATACAGCAGACCAATTAATAAAATCTCCAAAGAGTTGCCAAAAAGACTTAATACAGGTCAAGAGTGGATAAAAACAAGTGGAGAAGGTTATGAAGAGACACAAGTGAGATTTGAAATGTGGCACGAAGATGAAGATTGTGAATTTACGCCATTTGACCACTTAGTACATGATGCAATATGGAGTCTTTACAAAGTTGGTAATATTACCTTTACAGCAAAAATGGTGTATCACGCAATGAACGGTAAGATAAATAGCTCTGGTGCAGACAAAGGTGGTAAAATCATTAATCAGATAAAAGAAAGCATTAAAAAGCTAACTGAAATTATGATTGACATAGACTACAGCCAAGAAGTGGAACATACTCCATCAGTAAAAAACAATACCAGAAGCAAATATAAAGGGTCTCTCATCAATTGTTTATCAATAAAAGCTATTACAGGAAAAAAGTATGGGGAAGACATTACAGAAGATGCCTATAAGTTGTTAGCTGAACCAGTAATGTATAGTTACACAGCAATAAGAAATCAGATTATGACCGTTGACATTAAACACTTACAAGCAAAAGGCAATACTGATAAAATAACTATAATAAGAAGTCATTTGCTAAGAAATATTTGGGAAATGAAAGACTCTAGGTCATATAATAGAAATAGCAAAATATCTTACTTCAAAATCTATGAATTATTTGGTCTGCACAACCATATGAAAGGTAGAGATGTAACAAATAAGTTGTATAAGATGCGTGATAGGATAACCAATGTATTAGAAGGGCTTAAAAAAACTGGATATATAATAAGCTACGAAGAATACAAAGCAACTGACAAAGCCAGTAGTGAAGCTATAGGGGTGAAAATAAGATATAAAAATTAGTTATTTGGAAAGTATATTATAACATTTAATTAATAGTTCCGTAGAAATCCACAAATACAAGGGTTTTAGATGATTATATAACATTATCTTTTAACAAAAAATCAAATATATATCTAATAATTATTAATATATAAACTTGTTATAATACATACAAAAACCAATAAATACAAGGGTTTTGAGTGATTTTGAGTATAATTATATAATTAATAAATCCAAAAAACAGACTTACCTTGCAACTTCGGAGACCAACAGCTTGCAACTTTGGAGACGAGTACCTTGCAGGTTCGGAGACGTTAGCTTGCAACTTTGGAGACTCACCTTGCAACTTTGGAGACGACAGAACATTGAGTATAAAAGACATAAAAAGTACAAATACCCCATATTTTTATGAGAAATATTATGATTTTGGTGATGTAAATTTTGAAGTAGGCAAACAACAATATTAAGCATAAAATAAAAGAGAAAAAAGAGTTCCAAAGATTTTTAAGGAATTAAGAGAAATAAACTATAAGATATATAAGACGAGATAAGTTCTATATAATGTAAGGTAGGGGTCTAATAAGTTGTCACCTGTCTACACTCCCCTACTGATAAATCAGTATATGTCCTTTGGACATATTATCTGGCTATGCCGTAGGCAAGCCATTGGATTATGTGGGTGGTTTGATTGTATTTAATGATTTACAGTAAGAGTGCTTAAGTTTAATGTTCCAAATAATAAGAGGATTTTAAAAAATAACTATATCATAATAATCAGAAATCCAAATCCTACTGCGGTTTGGGTTTTTTATTCGTATCAATAATTTTAGATTGATATTATGCTCTGCTTGTGCTATGCTTAACAAGTATTATGTTTTGATTATTAATTACAATGGGAGGTGATTATATGGATTTCAAACCGTTTGAGAATTATGATGAGCCAGTAATGTTAACTATGTGTATTAAAGGTGATACAAAAATCAAAACACGCAAAGTTCATATTAAACATATTAGTAGCAACGACTCTTATCATTTCAAGACAAGGCATAAATTCTGTGATGATAATACAAAGGAATTTTATATGATTTATAAAGATTACGCAATAAAAGTTCCTATTTGGAACAAGATGGGTAACAATGATGTAACCACCTGTGTAGTAGCTTGGCTAAAAAATATGGAAGTCGTTAATGCAGCTGGTAAAAATCCATTAGATGGATTGAAGGTTATGTTAATGCTAGATTTTCTGAGTTAATTAACACGTCGAGTATTACGTATTTTACAAAATACAGATAATCAATAAAATTATATTACCACCACTATGAGGATGTGAAGATATGATAAGGAGTCAAGAAATTAGTGAAAAAACTGTCAAAAAATTAAAATTAGATAAACAAAAGCCTAGAGGTGAGGAAGTAATACGCAGCCAAAAAATTGGTACAATGCTAGATGATATTGGGATAACAAAAGTAACTGTGTTTGATAGAGTAAGATGGCTAAAAAGAGATATGAAAGGATTTTATCATGATTTTAGGTATATAATTATTAATCATATCAAATGGCATAAAACATTATCAAAAATACGCCCTTGGGAAGGTTTTGATGGTGTTTTGGAAGTGATGCAAAACCACTTAAAGGATTATATTGGAGCAGAAGAAAAATACGGCATATCAGTGGAAGAACACAGACAACATAAAATTAAGAGTGCTAAAGCAACTGTTATATTATTAAAAAGATTACAAGCTCCCGATACATACTGGATGAGAAGGGTAAATGAACTTAAAAAGAAATACCCCAAATATAAAAGTCTGATATCCAATACTAATTACGGCACTTCATACAATGGAAGCTTCCTCAAGCAAGGTAATGGTTGGGCTGGGTATGAGAGTGGTAAAAATCCTAGAGAAGGATATTTTGAATTTATAAATAGTGTATTTACTTTGACGGAAAGTCCTAACCAGAATGAAACAGATAAAATAATCTCACGAATGAAACAATACCATATAGATTACAAAGAAGCCACAAAACAAGGTAAGTTGGATAAAGATAGAGATATGCAGAGGTTATTCAAGATTTTGGAGAATAATTTCTATAGTTGGTGGGATTGATTGTTGATTATTGGATTTATCATAACACAGAATTTGACTAAATTTTGATATTTACAATCATAAACTCTATTATATGGGGTTAGGTATGTCCAATGTCAACCTATAGCAATTATGCTATGATTATGATTGTGTAAGATATAAGTGATGTACAGGCACACCTCCATGTGCCTGTATTTTATTTGGTTGGGTCTGGGGGTAGGTGTATGTTGGGTGTATAACAGGGTGTATTTTTATTATTATTTTTGTAAGTTAGATAACTTACAATAGAATATACTTGATAAATACACCAACCACAGGGATAGGGCTTGTAATAAAAAATGGAAGAATATATCTTTCTGGCTATTAAGGTTGGGAATGGGTAGTAAAGTGATTGGGTTATACAAAAATATCAACAGTTATTAGTGATTGTAATAATGATTGAATGTTATAAATTTATCTCAAAAGTTCTCAATAAAAAATATAAAAAAGACTTAAAATGGCTTGACGAAGGGATCGTCGGCACGTTATAATATTTTTGGTTACGTTTACGAAGATTATAGAGTGTATATAAATCATAAATATTTATAATGGTTTATATCCACAGGTAACATCAGTAAAATTTATGTGGCAATTTTCTCCACGCTATGCTATAATTTAATAAAATTATACATATGGAGGAATTTACATGGATAACAAAGCTGTAAAAAAGAAAATTAAGTTTGAGTATTTTGAAGTCGTTGCCGTAAAAAGAGGTAGTGATGAGAATACTAATGACAAAAGGTTTGATTTACAACTATGGTTGAAGGTCGTTAGTGGATTAAGTGCTGAAGAAAAGGTTAGGGATTATTTTGATGAACAAGTAAAGCTTGATAGTTTTTCACAAGACAAGGATGGTATACATTGGTTTCTTACATTTACTAGGCTAAGAGAAACCAATATTCCAAGAATAGCATTTATTGATGATAGAGAGTCTGAGGATATGAAATTGAAGGATGATGAATATTTAAGTGAACATGCAAGTGCTATTTATGATAAGAATACAATGGTAATGATGCTCCAAAGAAATAGGCTCAGTTTGAGTTATTTAGGGGTGCAGGAATATATAAACAAGATATGGAATGGTGAAGATGGTTTTGATATTCAACTTCGACCTATTATGAGAAAAATAGTTGACTACAATTATTTATCCAAGAATAGTATGGATTACAGAAGATTATCAATAAGATTTGCAGACATATGTAGCAATAGTAATACTGATAAAAAACTTGTTAATTTGGAGAATACAGTCCAAGAACTTGGAGAATTTGAAGCAAATGTTATGGAAATATCAATAAGTATGGGACGCAACAAAGGAAGCCTAAATCCAAAGCGGATTAAAGAGGTTCTCAAAGGCATCACTGATAGCAGAAGCATAGTAGAAAAAGCTGAAATTGGTATTGCGAATGATGAAGGAAGTGAAGTCCTAGATTTGATTTCTGAAAGGATTTTACACGACTATATTGAATTTATGATTAATAAGAGAGCATCTTTGAATAGTCAATATGCTCAAATCAAAATGCTTGAGGTGTTCAATGCTAAAAAACATATTGTATTGAAAGACATAAGAAAGGGCTGACAATTATGAAATGGAGCGATAAAGAATCTGTTGAGAGATTACACCCGATCATTATTTCAGTAAGTACACTTGCGTTGTTGTTTATTTTATTCTTAGTTGTTCCGTGCAATATATTCCCATTCGCTAGTTCAGCATTTGATAATGTTATAGGAGTAATAGTAACATCGACATCCATATTGATAGGCTTTATAGGTGTATTGCTGGCTCTATTGGTGGGAGTAAGAGAATCGGCTCTTATGGTTGAGCTTTTCAAGATAAAGGATAGAGGTTTATTAAAAAAATACTTTTCAAGCACAATAATGTCAGGATTTTTCTTGCTAATTTTAAGTATATTATTGTATCTTAGAGATTGGGTGAATTTATTATACATTTCAGAAAGTTTCTACACATATAATTTGTTAGTTATTTTATGGGTTTCTTTGATTGTATATGTTGTGCTTGTAGCTCGTAGGATAGTTAATATTATGATGGTAATTCTTTTTAAGAGTGATAAGTTACCCAGTGTAGACTCAATAAAGATGGAGGAGAGTGAGGCTGAGGAATTTGGGAGAAGGTACAGAAGAAGTGATTAGTGTAAAGCGGGGTATATTCTATAGGCATTGGCGGATACATAGCCAATGCCTATTTTATTACAAAAATATCCGTTATTTAGATTTATAATAATCATCATTGATAATTTGTATAAAAACCCTTTTTGTTTATTTCATCATTAGTTAACATCAATTTAGCTTGATTTATATTAGTTGTCATCCATTGATATTAATTAATATTTTTGAGCAATTAAAATATGTTGTAAATCCTAGAAAAGGGCTTGACAAGTGGCTTTGTGGGCTGTTATAATGGATATACAAGGTTATTATTTTTATTAATTTGAGGGTGTCCTTTGTACACCTTCAAGCATAAACATAAAGGGTGGTGAAGATATGGAGAATAAGAGAAGTAGGAATGTATTATTTGCTGGGGAGCAGTACGAAAAAATGGAAAAAGAAGCAAAAAAGAAATATATTTCTGTTTCAGCTTTGATTAGGATGTATGTCGCAGATGGACTGGCTAGGGAAAATAAAAAGGGCAAATGTTGCTCTTGATTAAATTATTTTATTAAATTCATTTAATTATAGAAATAAATTAAAACCTTGATATTAAAGGGTTTCAATAAAATGAAGTATGCCTTTCAAAGGGGTCAAGTACAACAATTTAATTAATTTAGCTATCAATTTTATATTCAAATTCAATAAAACCTTGATTTTATAAGATTTCAAGCAATTTTGAATTAAAAAAGTGCTAATTTCCTATAGGGGAAACACCCAAAATAAAAATTAAATGATTATTTTTAGAAGGAGGATTTATAATGGATAAAAGATTTATGAGTAGATTAACAAAGAAAGTCTGCATAGCATTTATAAGTATTCTAATGTTATCCAGTTCATTTTCTGCTTTTGCTTCAACCAACAGTAACATCCACCCATTACAACCCATCAATTTGGAGGTTAATGCTCCGCAAGCCAGTGTATATAATAATCAATCTACCAATCAACCAGATATATTAGTAAGAATCAATGGTTGGATATTGCCTAAGAGTGCAGATACAGGCTTCCCTGTGATTCATAATGACAGAACCTTTGTTCCATTAAGATTAGTTACAGAGGGTATGGGATTAGATGTGGATTGGTTCAGCGACACCAGAGATATACATTTAACTGGAGTAGATGATGTAGGTAGTGTTTGGCACAGGGTAGGTAGTTTAACAGCTACTTCTTCAAGGGGTGGTGGAACTGCATTGGCTGATATTGACGTAGCTAGTCATATCGACACCGCAAATAATAGAACAATGGTAAGTATTAGGTTATTATCTGAAGCACTTGGTGCAGATGTTACTTGGTTGCCTAATCAGGTTGTTAGGGGTAATACAGTTAATATTGTGGATATTCAAGTTCCTTTTCAAATTTGGAGTACAGCTGAAGATTTCTATGATATAGTTGAGAGACATAGTGATGGTACATTGACAGTAAGGACTGATACAGGGGAATTAGTAAGGATAGCATTAGATAGAGAAACAGGAAGGTTACACCCAAGGGATATTGATGGTGAAGTTACAGGGACAAGATTTAATATTAGACTTGAAACATTATTCCATGGAGACCCAAGAGAAAATAATTTTGTGAGAGATGCAAATGCTGTAGATAGCGGAATGACTGATGATGGTAGACGTGATGTATCAGTAATGCAAAGCAATATCAATGCAGTAGGTGCTATAGTAAATGTACAATATCTTGATGGTCAAGGTAATATTATTAATGATATTGGTAATTTTATGATAGGTGATGATGGTGTTCTAAGTTTCACAGCAATAAAAAATGGACAGTACAGATTCACAATTATACAAGCACCCCATGGATTTACACTAAATCAATTCAATCAGAATGCTACAAATACTGATGAAGATAGTAATATTACTTGGGATGTGAGGGTCAATAATGAACCTTCATTAGCAAGAGTAATTAGATTGATTGCTGAATAATAGTTGATAAATATAAATTAAATACACGCAGAGGATTGTTAAAAGCCACCTAGCTATTAGGTGGCATAAACAGTCTTTTATTATTTTAAGTAGGAGATGATATTGTGACAAATAATGAACTTATGATCAAAGTTAATAAGTTAGAAGAAAAATTACAAAAACAACAAAAAGAAATTGATTTTCTAAGAAGGCGAGAATTAATTCATTTTAAGAGTTCTTATAAGATGTATAAGGACATAAAAATACTCAAGCAAGCTTAGTGATTTAGTCTTACTTGAGTATAATTTGAAAATCATCCACCACGTTTGATGTGATCCCCAAGATATGATTCGTCTTTAATCATATTGAAAAAGGCATCCAGCTCTTTTTGGAAGGTAGTCATATCCGTAGGTCTTTCGTCCTCTGGAAGCGTATTCAAGTATGTATCAAATAGGGTTACAACCACTTCGCTGATTTTCATAATTCAGCACCTCGTTTAATAAAATTTCCCATATATTTGGGATATAAGACATTATATCATATCAAGATATGTTTGTCTACAAGAAAATTGCAGTTATAGTGTTTTTTATTATAAGGATGTGATAGCATTGAGATTAAGTAAGATATTTAGAAAATCAATATCAATATTATTAATTCTGTTATTATTATTTCCATCAATAACAGCAATGGCTAATCAAACAACCCAAGAAGATACCAGGGGTCAAGGAAATGAATGGTATTGGCAAGAGGTTCACAGATTATTTGAGATGGGTGTACAAGACACTGAATTTAGAAATCCAAACAATTTTAGGACTGACCATTCAAGAGGTCAATTCTTTTCTGGACAAGCAAATCAAGGTTTACCAGTAGCTCCATTAATGATTAGACCTTTAGCTCACTTTATGATTGAGAGAATATGTTCTGTTAGTGGACAGGTATTAGATTATATAAATTCTTGGCAACAAGACCAAGTATCAATGTGGTCTCCAAGATTCATTAATTCTCATGGTCAGCTTATGTGGTCTGAATGGTATGAGTGGAGCGAAATCACTCGTTGGGAATTCGGCATAGATAACTCATTAAACAATGATGTAAGACTGGAAATAGCAGTTGGTGATATATTAAGATTTACGGATATGTCTAGTCCTAGTGGTATGCAAGCTCACGGTGGACAAGTAGGACAGTGGCACGAGTTGATTATTGATCCATCATCATTTGGTGCAACAAACCCCAATCCCGCTAATGCAAATCATATGAGAAATGCAATAAATGCTACAGGACAAGCTAGTGGTTCAGAGGGTCAAAGAACAGGCTGGCCGACATTTGAAATTGTCATTACAGAAGATATGATTGGAGACCATAGCTTATTATATAGTGTAATGGATTGGCAAAGAGCCAGTGGAGTTCATAATCCATTCAGTATGCATACAGGTAGTCCTTTTAGGGTGTTTAATCGCCCAGGTGGTAATGCGGGTGGACACGGCAACACCTCGCAAAATGGCAATCAACTATCACACGGTATGGATAATGTGGGTTGGTTTCCTGGGGGGAGCATAGAACATAGACAAGGTGCATTTATACGTGTTTTGGAAGCTCTTGGGGATGAAGATAGATTACAAGTCATCAGAATTTTTGAAACTTGGGACACAGATGGAAGCTTGGTAGAAAGATTAGCTTTTGACTGGGATGACGTAGAAAATAATCCTCACGAATCAGGTATTGGTGGTATTGCAGATAATATTATTCGCAATCAATCATTACATTTTAGAGATTTTGGCTATAGATATGCTTGGTCTCCAAGGGATGAAAGTATCAATGAAGGTAACTTTTTCACTCCGTTTGAAATTCCTATTTTTAACATGGAAACCAATGAATTAAACAATGTCAATAATCAAAATGATTTTATCGGAATGAGCTTTGGTAGGCAAGATGGTTATATAGTTACAGGTACAATGGCAATGTATGCAGGTTCACAAATGTATCCAATGTCCTTACAGTTTTCAGAATTGATAGGAAACTATAACGAATTAATGAACCCACAATTTGAAATGGTTCAATGGTACATAGAATTACACGATAGAGAAACAATTCCTATTAGGAGAGTACTAGAAATAAATGGACATGAAGGTAGCTTTGAAGATGTAAACAACAATGCTATGAATACATCTTTACCTAATCAACCAGTGGATAGATTATGGGGATATGCTCGTGGAGCATTTGATTTAGATGGTACATTTTTGGGTGGTTCTCCTGCTGATTTACCCAGCCAAGTATCTATGCTACGTAATGAAGGTAGAATAGGCTTAGGTATGGATCAGACTTTTAATCATCTTGACAGCAACCAAGTCAAGGCTGGTGTACCCATCTTATTAGGAGATAATAATGGTGTAGGTTTATGGAGTGATATAACCGCTGATAATATAGGTAGTCAATTGGTAGTATTACATTATCGTAGAGTAATCCCTGCCCAAGAACCTAGTGTAGATAAAATAAAAGTCTTTGAAACTCCTAGTGGTCAAGTATTAAATATAGAACATATGGTATTTCCATATAGATATGATTTTAATGATGATGGTAGTCTTAGATGGACAAATCCCTTTACTTGGCAATATACTCACGATAACAATGTTAGGCAAGGAGATAATATTATTACCGCTGGTAATATACCAGTTGTAGAACAATATTCTTTGCATGATTTTGATACTACTAATTTGAGAGAGATATTCATCACCACGGATAGGGATGTAGTTAGTGCAGTAGTCTATCCACCTAATCAGACTTGGTGGACAAGAAATAGTAGTAATTATGGTTGGTCTACAAGATTTGAAACAGAGAGAAATGAAGCCCAAGCAGATAATAATTTACATTTAAATATAATAGTTAATGAAGAAGGTACAAATATTCCAGATTATTTGCCTATATTAATTGATTTATTGGATGAAGATGCTCCATTAAGACAAGTTGTGTATTTTAGGTATGTAGTTGAGCCAGGAGATTTAAATATAATCATAATTAGAGAGTATTTTGATCATACAGGTACTTTCCAAAGGTCAACAAGGACAGAAACAAGTTTAAATCCAGACGAATTAGATTATGTGGATATACCTCCAAGTGATGAATGGTTTGTGGTTGTCAATCGCCCTATAAGAGAGGGTGGCAGATGGTATCCAGTCAGAGATCCAGAGATTAATTACGAGGTAGATAGAGGTACAGGTGCTGGTACAACTCCAGTAGTCACCCCTCCCAACAATAGCCAAAATGTATATGTCTACATAAGGGTAGATGAAGACCCACCGCAAGACCCAGTAGAAGGAAATCTCATACTTGTAGAACAGCGTGTAACTCGTAGAATAGAATTATTTGACTGGTTGAGAGTACAAGATTCATCCCCTCTACAAGCTTACAGCAATTACAGATTTGACAGGTCTTGTAAATGTAATGATGGTGCTGGTGATTGTTCTGCACCGCCTACACCAAATCCTGCATCTGGTACATTCTGCACCAATTTTGGCAGTCCACCAAGTAATATTTATGATTGTGGAAGCTGTGAAGGTGGTAGTTGTCATAGAGGTACTTGGTCTGTAAGTGGTAGTTGTGGTCCTATGCAGTTTACTCAACCATCAGATTGTGGTGGTAGTTGTGGCAACACAGATGATGACGGTAATGCAGATTGTGATGGTAGTAATGCTTATGCTGGTGGTACTCCTTATTGCCCAGTAGGTGATGGTGGTACTTATTCATTTGCTGGTTGGACACATATCTGTGGTAATCAATTTTTACGTTGGGTTGAACACGAGTATAGAGCAGTCTGGCAAAATTTAAATAATCTTAATTATGTAATCCAAGCAAGTACCAATACTGATGGTGGTAATTGGGGTGTTAGATATTATAATAATATAGCAGATGGTTGGACAGATGACTTGTATGCAGACCCAGGTACTCATCATTATTTGTCAAATTATCGAGATGAGTTACATAATCATACAGATGTAGATTGGATAAGTGTAACAGAGGGATTATATCCAGAGTTTCACTTCATTGTTTACAGGTCAAATAATTTACCTATATTAAGTAGATATGCTTATAATCCATTTTTCCAAGACTCTCCTAGTAATAGGGAGAGAAATATGTTAGGAGATGCTTATGAATTAAGGACTGGTTTATCAAGCCAGCCAAATGGTACAATCCCTTGGGGTAATAGTGGTTGGGGTAATGCTCCTAATGCTAATATCCCTAGTAGGCATAGTATTAATAGATATAATTCTCCTGTTATTAATTTTGTTTTAACTCATGATGGAGATGGATCTATTGTAGACATAACAGAGAGAGTAAGCATGACTCATTGTGATTGTGAATACGAGGAAGTAGACAGAGGATTACAAAGTCCTACATTAACTTATAGATTTGATTTGCAGATTGATAAACATTTATCCACTGCTCAATCTGGTGAAGCCACAGTTGATCCAAGTGTTATTAATACTCAAAGAGCAATGATAATGTTTGCAAATAGGACAGGAGCAAGTGGATTACCTCATAACTGGCAAGGTAATACCATTAATATCCCTGCTAATCAAACAAGCAGACAAAGCATCCAAAATGTCACTCCAGTTAGATTCTATAGCTTCATCCAGATGTTCTACGATAATTTACAAGATGATGATATAGGTGTATATGTAATGTCGGATACTCCAAGTGTGTGGAGAGGTAATGACATGATAGAGATAGGTTGGGTTAGACAAGGTAATCCTGCTCACAATAACCTTAATATCACAAGTACACAATGGTCTGGTCATGCCAGAGCAAGGGATTTATCTGCAATGGCTGGTAGCAATTCCGCAAATCAAAATAGACAACTACAAGTATTACCTGGTGGAGCAATATTCCAAGTGTCACATCTTGAGAATCCTCCACAACAGGTACATATAGCAGTCAGGACTTATCAAACATTTATCCAACAGACTTTGATTGATGAAGTAGTTAATAATCCTAGTAATTATGTAGGTTGGAGTGGTTTTGCTGACTACAGACTTGCTCCAAGACTACAAGAGCATAATAGAGCCTTGTCACAAGTGGTTAATGATGTGGAAAGAACAGAGCTACAGATGTGGATAAATAATAATCCTAGTAATGCTATAAGTAGTAATCCTTTTGTAGGTGCTGGTTCAAGGTTGGTAAGTAGAGGTATGACAGGTTTTTCCAATGGATTTACGGATAGTCGTGCCAATCCAACCAATAATCAGAGGGCTGGGACAAATAATATAACTCTTAATAATAATCCTATGTATTGGTTAAATAACAGCAACCCAGCACAGGGACGAAACCAGAATACATCACCATTTTTCGATGCATTAAACCGTGTAGACCGTGTTGTATTATATCGTATGGTCGCAGAGCCTAATGGAGTAATCACTATACAGAGGTCTGATGCTGGTTTATTTACAGGTGCAAGTGCAGGTAATTTTAACGCTAGTCAGATAGAGTCTGGTGCTAATTGGATTAACTTAGCACAAGGCAGAACATTAAATGAATTGAGAAGTAATGAAGAAGCTAGATTAGTAGATGATAACACCAGATTAATATACAATTTCATCAGTGCTTTGGAGGGTCAAGGTACAGGTGGTGCTGGTAATAATAATCAAGCAGAGGGAGCATTGCATGGAGATAATAGGAGATTAGATAATAGATGGATGTTCAGTTCTTTCAGATCCATTGGGGTTGTAATGGTGGAAACAGTTTTTGAAATGAGTTTAACCAATGCTCCTACCTTGGGTGAGATTGATGGTGGGAGTAGATTGCCAAGACAAGCTGCAGTTGATCCAAGGTTGCAACCATATCATCAAGGAGTTTCAGCCCTTTTAAGCTACAGTTTCCCCTCAGGTTTCAGATCTGAGGATAGGGTTATTAACAGTAGTATAGGTCAAAGCACTTGGGGTAGTAGTAATAATGTCAGTGTTATGCCTAATCGTATGTTCTGTAGTAATTGGTTTTTAGTGCCTAATGCAAGTGTTCAAGATTTAAGGTAACAAATACACCCTATATGGGTGTATGAATTAAAATAATTATATGACATAATAAAATACACCTAAGTAAAAACCTAGGTGTATTTTTGTGTAGTTTGGGGTGTTGGATTGGGTGTAAGATGATAAACTTATAAAAATAGTGCTTAGTTATTGATATAATAACAAAAAAGCTTGGACAAAAAAGTGAAAGAATATTACTATTCTCCCCTTTATGGTCTTGCAAATTGTAAAATATACTTTACAAAATGAGTGCATTATGTTATAATATTATTATCCAAGTTTGCAACACATTTCCTTATTTTGTTTTTGAAATAATAATAAAAATAGCTACTGTATTGCTTGTATACACTAGCTATTTTTATTTGGTGATAATGTAAATTATTATCACAATATGTCTGGTCAATAAGTATTAATTTTTGTTCTATTTGATTGGGGGTAGTTGGGTAGGGAGAGGTCAAAGGGGTGGCAAATTTTAATGATTTTGGATGACTAATTATATAAATATTGTGGGTTGGATTGGCAAGTGAAAATTAAATAAAAAATATAAAAAATGAGAAATGCTACAGTTGTGCTACAAATAATAAAAAATGATAAAAAAGTGTTGACTTATATAAAAAGGTCTGGTATTATGTTATTATGTATTTTATCATTAATTGTACCTCCGAATGTACGGATTGAAAACATCGGATGCACCCCGCTCGGGTGGGGTGGAAAAATAACACTAACTATTGGTTGGTGTTATTTTTTATTTTTTCAAACATAAATAATGCAGAAAAGCTGTGTAAATATGGGAATATAGAGATATTATATTATTAATATTAGTGCAATATGTCTGGTCAATATATGGATTTGCAAATTAAGATTTTTTGATGCTGGTATTAGAAATGCTACAGTTGTGCTACAATTGCGAAAAAATGATAAAAAAGTGTTGACAAAGATATAATGGTCTGGTAGAATAATTTTATCATTATCATAATATCTCCTTTTTGGATGATAGATGATAGATGATAGATGGTAGAAGGATAATATAAGATGGTATATGGAACTTCGGATGCACCCTGCTTGGGCAGGGTGGAGAATAACACTAATCATTAATTGGTTGGTGTTATTTTTTATATTTTAATCGGATAAAATATTGCATAAAAGCCATGTATATGTGGATAAAACGAGATTTGATATTGTAGATATTAATACAATATATCTGGTCAATATATGGATTTATAAAATAAAGACACTTACTGAATTCTATTTGTTTCCAAAGCTCTAAATAGGTAATATAGTAATATATTTTCATTTTTTGGTGCAAGCTAAATCCTTTTGGATTGGGTGGATAACATATTATTTTGCCATTAGGGTATGGGTAGTCTCATATTAGCTGTAAACTTACACCAAAAATAACAATATGAAAAATAAAATACTGTATCAAACAGTAGCTAATACTGCAAATGATTGGTAGAAAAAATATATTGTTATTGAATTAATTTAACAAAACAACTTCTAACAATATGACCTAAATAACATAATTTAATAATACTTTTACTAATATTTCTAATACTTCTATTAATAAGTAGAAATATTAGTAGTATTAGTAAATGATTTGGTTGATAGTATAGGGAAAACAACATTTAATAAAACATGACCTAAGTATCATATTAATATTAATACTTCTACTAATACTTATAATTATAATTTATAAAATTAAAATCAATAACTCCTAATAACTTTGGGTAAATAAACTAAACTATCCCAACTATTTATGTTTTGATTAAAAGTATAAAATCTAATTTGTCATTGATTTATGTTGTTAAATCTTATAAAATTATAATATGATATTAGTACAAAAACTTTCAAGTTTTTCTGCTAAAATCAAAATATACAATTCAAACACTATTATTAATACAATAACTCAGATCATTAAGTAGTCAAATTTTTATATAATTAATAAGGGGGTATCGGTATGATAATTGGTTACATAAGAGTGAGTACAGTTGGACAAGCAAGGGAAGGTAATTCACTGGAACACCAAGAAAAACTATTAAAAGAAAATGGTGCAGCAGAAATCTATAGAGATGTATACAGCGGGGCAAAAAATGATAGACCTCAACTTAAATTGTTATTAAGTAAAATAGGGGAAGGAGATACATTATTAATAACTAGGTTGGATAGAATTGCTAGGTCAGTTAAAGAAGGGATTGAATTAATTGAAGAATTAAATTCTAAAGGTATCACGGTTAACGTACTAAATCTTGGAGTTATGAGCAATACAGCTACAGGTCAACTTATAAGGAATGTATTATTATCCATAGCACAGTTTGAGAGGTCAATAATTCTTGAAAGGGTTTCTGAAGGAAAAGCCATTGCAAAATTAAATCCTGATTTTAAAGAAGGAAGACCGAGACTTTACACAGATAAACAAATTAATCACGCATTGAATTTGTTGGACAAAAATACATATAAAGAGGTTGTAGCACTAACAGGAATAAGTAAAGGAACTTTAATAAATGCTCGCAAGAAAAGAATCAAAAAAGAATTAGAAGCGGACGGGATTTTTATAGATTGATTTAGGAGATTGATTGAAAAAGTGGTGTATAAAATATGAAAAATATGAAATATAAAATGTAGTAACAAAAACGTGAAAAATGTGAAATTGAAATAAAACTATTAGAAGGGAATGTGAATTATGTTATTTTAGTAGGGGGTAGATTTAATATGTTAGATAATACTAGTAATGGGTATAGTGACAATAATACGTACAGAACAACAACAAAAGCCAAAGGTTATGTATTTGACAGGGATGGTACTGTAATTAGGGTAGGCTATGAAAAGAAAACAAAAAATGGTCACATTAGAAGAAAATCAGATATGGTAGTTGAACAAACATTAAATAAAGATGGTAAGTTGAGTGTAAATATAAATGGTAAATCAGTATTGCTACATAGGTTAATGGCATTAGCTTGGCTAGGTAATCCAAGGAATAGAGATGTGGGATTTAAAGATGGCAACAAAAGTAACTGTGCAGTAGAAAATCTTGAATATATATCAAGAACCAGAACAAACATAAAAATATATGAAGAAAAAGGATATATTAAAGGTAAAAATGGATTAGATACAAGTAAGGTAGACATAATTAGGGCAAGAGCAAGAGGTGGTTACGCCAATATTGAAATTGCTGAATATCTGAATGTGTCTGATGCCACTGTATCAAGGGTGCTCAACAAGTCAAGGTGGGGGTGGCATCCAGACAATGGAGCTATTGAGTATAGACCAGCAAACAATGAAGAAGATGTAATTGTTATTGCTGATGTCAATGTCAACAATAACAAAAATATCTGGGATGATGGTGAGGTCTGGGTTGATATAGATGAGCATAAGGGTAGGTATCAGGTTAGCAGTGAGGGTAAGGTACAAAGCCTACCAAGGATTACTATATCAGTTAATGGGCAAGCTAAAGAGTATAAAGGTGGTATCTTAAAACAAACTATACAAAATGGTGAACCAAAAGTAAGTATACACGGTAAAGGTAAGGGTGTATCTCGCAAGGTATCTAGGTTGGTAGCACAGGCGTTTCGTGGTGCTGATGAAAAAGGTGGTTATATATTACATCTGGACAATGATAAAACAAATAATAGGGCATCAAACATATGGTATTCAGCTGATTATGATGAATATGTTGTTAAAAAACGTGAAATAGGTGCAATAAAAAGCAAATTAGGTGATGATGTAGATGAGATAGTTAATAAAATCCTAGCAATGTATAACAAAGGCATTCCAGTGGTTGACATAGCAGAGCAATGTGGAGTATCAGCAGGATATGTATACACTATTATGAGTGGTAAAGCATTTGGTGGGAAAAATAAAAAATGATTACATAGATATTCTTGATTAAAAAAATGAAATTATAAATCTCTGGTGCTGTAATGGTGTCAGGGATTTATTTTTGAAATTTTGAAATTTTCTTTGGAAAAGCTATTGCAAGAAAAATGATTTGGTGGTATAGTTAAAAAATCAATAATTATTAATAACAATCATTGGAGGTTAAGAAAATGAAAATCAAATCAAATGTTAAAATCCACAGTGTAGAGTGGCTAGTGAAAATGATGGATAGTGGCAGGGTAAACACAGATATAGCCATCCAGAGAAGGTATATCTGGGACAAAAATTACAAAAGCAATTTAATTATGACTATACTACACAATGCCCCAGTAGCTAATCTGACTTATGAGGTGGTTGATGGTGGATATAGTGTGATTGATGGCAAACAAAGAAGCCTTACATTGTACGAATACACAAAAGATAAATTTAACCTGTCGAAGAAATTAATGTACACAATGGTTGATGGGATTGATGTAGGGGGCAAGAGGTTCTCTAAGCTTCCACAAGAATTACAAGAACGAATTATGCAGTACCAATTAGCAATAACAATGGTGGATCCTATGACAGAGGAAGAAAGGAACTTTTTATTTTACCAGCAGAACCAGGGTGTTTTGCTTACAAAGTTAGATTTGGTTACAAGTGTAATTGGTCAAGATAAAATGGATAAAATCAATGATTTATGCTCACATGATTTTATTTTGGATAAACTCAAGCTTACAGCTCCTGCACTAAAGAAAAGGAATGATGTTAAGATAGTAGTACAATATCTAATTTTGAATTCTGGGTTGGATATGGGGCTGTCATCTAAAGAAATTATGGATTACTGTGAAAAATTGAAAACTGATGAAGTAGAAGTAGATTATGATAAGGTTGAAAAGCTAATGGATTACTTATTAGAAGTTTATCCAATACAGGAAAACCATTTGAAGAAGTCCATAAATGTGCCTATTATTATGTATGTAGCACAGCAGGCACTAGATGGAAATGTAGCACCAGAGGAATTAAAAAAGAAGCTAGACAAATTCTTTGAGAATCCATCAAAAGAATATGTGGAAGCATCTCAGACCCGCACAGCGGATAAAGGTAATGTAGGTAAGAGGTTAAATACAATGCAAAAGGCATTAGGTTTTGCAAATGATAATAGTACAAAAAAGTAACCATAATCATTATGAAACAGCATAGAAATATAATCCCAGTTGCTGTAATTTTGAACTGGGATTTTTTATTTATAGTTATATTAAATTTTCAAAAATATTTCTGAAAAAGTGACACAAACTGATGATTTAGCTGTTTAAGTCTACTCAAAAAAATGTGACAAAAGTGTTGATTTTATATGTTTTATATGCTATAATATACCTATGTTAGTAGATACAAAAAATAAAAATGAAGGTGTTTAGGAAGGGCTTTTGCAAGATGTATCACCCTAAGAAAATAATGTTTTAGAACCCAAAGTGAATTAAAACCCAAAATATTTTAGAATAATAATTTAGAGAATAGTTAAATGGGATTATATCAATGTAGGGAAGTTTATTAAACACCTGTCCAATGGACAGGAGGAAATTGATTTGAAAGGTTTTAGAAATGTAAATAATGTAAGTAGTGTAATTAGACAAGTTAAAAATACGTACCCTCGTAGTAGTAACAGTGGCGGGGTGGTAGCATTGGATGGTAATGCTGAAGTTATTAGAAATCTTAAAGTTGGAATTATTAAAGACTTACACAGCAACGGATTAATAACACAAAGTCAAATGGAACAGGCAATACTCAAAGCCAACAAAAATAAGGGCTTGACGACACAAACAAGTTGCGGTACAATCTCTGCTCCAGATAAAACGGAGGAGTGTGAAAGTGCATGAAGAGATTAAGGGTAACGGCATATTGTAGAGTGTCCACTGATTCGGACGACCAAAAAAATTCATTAGAGAACCAAGAGAAGTATTTTAAAGAAGAAATAGAAAAGAATCCCGACTGGGATTACATACCTTTATACGCAGATGAAGGTACAACAGGCACATCAACGAGGAAACGTAAGAATTTTAATCAAATGATTGCTGATGCTTATTCTGGTGCGTTTGATATAATATTGACCAAAGAAGTTAGTAGATTTGCCAGAAATACAGTAGATACATTAGATTATACAAGAAAACTAAAAGATATTGGTATTGGTGTGAATTTTTTACTTGATAGAATTAATAGCCTTAACCCTGAAGATGAGTTTAGGTTAAGCATTATGGCGAGTGTAGCACAAGAAGAAAGCAGAAAAACATCTGAAAGAGTAAAATTTGGACAAAAAAGAGGTATGGAAAATGGTAAGAAATTTGGTAGGGCTGGGCTAGGGTACAAAAAAGATGTGAATGGAAATTTAATAATTGATGCAGAGGGTGCTAGAATTGTTAAATATATCTTTAACAGATACTTATATGATGGTAAATCCCTTGCTATAATTGGTAAGGAATTAGAGAACCAGGGTATACTAACTAGCACTAATGGTAAAATATGGGATGCAACCGCCGTGAGTCGTATTTTGAAGAATGAAAAATACTGTGGTGATTTGAAACAAATGAAAACATTTACTCCAAATTATTTAGAACAGAAATCTAAAACAAATAATGGTGAAGTAGATTTCATCATCCTAGAAAATAATCACCCAGCTATAATTGATAGGGATACTTTTAACAAAGTGCAAGCAGAAATAAAAAGAAGGGGGCCTAGTGATTTAGATAACAAAAGATATTCAAATAGATATACATTTTCAGGAAAATTAGAATGTGGCTTTTGTAATTCATCTTTTATAAGTCGTCCTAGGATGTCAAAAAATAAAGACCGCATCATTCAGCGTTGGCAGTGTTCAAAATATTTTAAGTATGGTCCTAAACATAATGACGGCAGAGGTTGTGAATGTTCTATGGTTCGCAGTGAGATATTGGAGCATATTTTTAGCTTAGCTTTGTCTGATGTGTCAATAAATAAGGAGATGGTTGTAAATGAATGTGTTAAATTGGTTCTTGGTGTTATAGATGGAGATAGTGTCCAAGATGCTCATACAGAAGCATTGCAAGAAATAGCAGGTATTGAAAAACAGATAGATAGAGTTATTGGGCTTTATGTAAAAGAAATCATTAATCAAAAACAGCTTGAAGAGCAGAAATCACCACTGGATAAACAAAAAGCAACCTTAGAAAACAAATTATCCTTATTGAGTAATAATATAGAAATGATTAGTAAGCGTGAAGCTTTGGTGAGCAGTATCAGGGGTCGCATTGGAAGTATTGTACATAATGAGGTATTTAGTGATGAAGTAGCTAAAGAATTATTGGATAAGATAGTGATATATGGAAAAGACCGTTATGACGTGTATTTTAGGGGTATTGATGCAAATTTTCATTTGGCAGTTTAGGTGTGTGTAATTCCTTTCGGGAGTTCCACTAAGTGCTATTGTTAGCTTTACCCACAACGCAATCTAATGGTTTTCGTCTAAAACAAAGAGACCCCTAATTATTGAGGGGTCATTTTGTTTTGCAGTGCTTGGCGGGCTTGTGCAACGGCATTCATGTGGTCTTGGTTCACCCTCCCGCTACCGTGGATGCGACTACCTTCAAAATGCAGGCACATATGCCCATCCACTCCATTACCCTTGACAGCATCTAAATTGTTGGCACTAGCAGGCAAGGCGTCAACCCCGCCATGAGGAAAGTTGGTTAGAGAGCCAGCGAAGATATACCCGTTTACATAAACGGCTACGGGTCGCCTTGCCCAGCTCCAACCGCCCCAAATTTCATACATTATAGCAGCATCCTCTTTGGTTAGGGGTTCGACGTCGGCATGGTAACGCCCAAATGTTCTGCGAATGTTGAAAGTGAGGTTCGTTTGCAAATCACGCACAACTGCGTCTGTATCACGGGCAAAAATATTCCTAATCTCGTCCCAGCCAGCATCGTATCTAATTATGTATGTATTTGTTACACTTTCGTAATATTCGTAATACGTTGCCGTTTCCCTAATATCATCAATCATAGCCAAACCCAGCACCGCCAAAGCCGAAATTATAATGCACTTAACCATAATAAATTCTCTCCACTTGTTTTTAAGTTATTAAAATTCTATTACTATTCCTTTCTTTTGTCAACACTTTTGTAACAACTTTAATTGGAAATTTTTTCATACAATGTTACAACAACCTTTTGAGGTGATTATTATGCCAAGTAAATTACAAAACCGAATGAAACGTATCATGTACAAGCCATCAAAAAAGAAGTCAACCCATCTAGACTTTTTGACACAAAGTATAGAGGATGCCGAAAAAGCTTTAGATAGTACAATTGGTGGCATTTTCGGCAACAAACGCAAGAGGAAGCGTAAAAAGTAGAAAATGTTGCTATATTTACTTTCTTGTTGTATAATTAGACAAACTGGTTTGAAGGTTGTCTAATAAATTGTAGAGTTGGTGCTGCGGAAATGACTAAAATTGAAGCCATAAAAAGGCTAATGTCTAATTATAATGGCATTACTAATTGGCAAATCATATACAACGAGATTGAAAAATACTATCCAGAAGCAAAGAAGTCCTCCACTTGGCAAGAGGGGCTTCGTGGCGTTTTATATCGTGAAATGAAAAAGGGTGGTATCAAAAGAATTGATGAAGGCTACTTTGTGTTGGATGATTTTGATTTTACAAAATTATTTCCCAGAGAACACCGCCATGACGTAGCAACCGAAAAGGATGCCGTTGTTAAAGTCAGATTACTCCAACATCAATTTAGAAAAAACTTGCTTTCAAATTTGAAAATTTGCCCCATAACAAGTGTGTCAGATAAGCGCCTGTTGTACGCCAGCAACATAAAGCCATGGCGGTTTTCTGATGACATCGAAAAGATGGATATAAACAATGGTTTTTTGCTATCACCCTTATATGACACGCTATTCGACAAAGGATTAATAACTTTCAGCAATGGAAAGGAATTAATACTGTCTAAGGATTTGAAGAAAGCGACTATAAAAAATTTGCAAATAAAAGAGGGTACATACAACAAGTTACCAATAATGGGTAGAGAAGCTTATTTGGAATTCCATAGGGAAAAGATTTTTCTGCAATAAATTCGATGAAGATATACCGAAGGGTCAAAGAAAAATACCTCCACATCTTGCACACTTTCTAAAAATATGCTACACTTATTTTTGACAAGAAAATTTTAGCAGGGGAGAGTGGCGAAAATGTTTAAGAGGGTGGTTATCAAGCTTAGTGGCGAGGCGTTGGCTGGCAGAAATATCACCAAATTTTATGACGATAATATTATTTCGGGAATTGTTTTGCAAATTAAGGAATTGGTGGAGCAGGGCATCGGCGTTGCTCTTGTGGTAGGCGGTGGCAACATTTGGCGAGGCAGGGACAACAATGTTAATATCGACAAGGTGCGTACCGACCAGATTGGCATGATGGCAACAGTGATGAACGCTTTATATTTAGAGGACAGCTTTGAGAGGGCGGGGGTGCATGCCAAAGTTATGACCCCTGTAATTGTGGGTACTGTAACCGAGCAGTTTTCCAAGCGAATAGCCCTTGACCATATGAATAGCGGGGGTGTGGTGATTTTTGCCGCAGGGACAGGGCATCCGTTTTTTTCCACAGATACCATTGCGGCAATTCGCACAGCAGAGTTGGATGCTTGTGCCTTGCTCTTTGCTAAAAATGTGGATGGCGTATACACGTCGGACCCTAGAAAAGATGGTAATGCCACAAAGCTAGACCACATAACATATCGTCAAGTTATCGAAAACAACATGACAGTTATCGACACTGCTGCCAGTGCTATTTGTGAGCAACAAGGCATTTTGTCCATAATTTTTGGTTTGGACGAGCCTGGGGCAATTTTGAAATGTGCCACAGGGGACAATGAAATCATCTACCAAATTGGCACACGTGTCGAAGCCTAGTTCTTTAAGAAATAAGTTTTTCACCAAAATAACACTTTAGATAAAAAGGAGGATTTACAATGTTTGAAATTAAAAGTTTCGATGAGAAAATGAGCAAAAGTGTGGCATCTTTCCAGAAAGATTTGGAAACTGTGCGGGCAGGACGTGCCAACCCACGGATTTTGGACAAGTTGACCGTGGACAATTATGGTACACAAATGCCCATTAATCAAGTGGCGAATGTTACTGTGTCTGAAGGAACTTCTTTGGTAATTGCCCCTTGGGATGCCAACAACATTAAAGCAATCGAAAAAGCCGTTTTGGCTTCTGATTTGGGCATTACCCCTAATAGTGATGGCAAGGTTGTTCGCCTTAATTTTCCACCGTTGACAGAGGATAGACGTAAAGATTTGGTCAAAGAAGTGAAAAAGAAAAGTGAAGATGCCAAGGTTGCTATTCGCAACATTCGTCGTGAGGCGGTGGATGCGGCCGATAAAGCACAGAAAGCCAGCCAACTGACCGAAGATGAGTTGAAAAAAGCGAAAGACGATGTACAAAAGCTTACTGATAAGAAAATTGAAGAAATTGACAAGGCTTTGGATGGGAAAACCAAGGAAATTATGACGGTTTAACGTGAAGACAGCTTGATTATTTCTGGTAACTTGTTGCCGAGGAAGGTGTTTTGTGTTCTTAGATATTGATGGATATGACATAATCTACATTACAAAGTCGAATTATGAGGATATTTGGGAGGTTTACGACACAAACCCAAAGTATTTTATTGCCACGGGAGGTAAGGTAGCCGAAAAGACGGGTATTCTTGAGAGCATAGACCAAACACCCCAAGGCTTTGATGCTTCAAATAAACATTTCTTCGGCATTTGGCAAAATGGGCAACCCGTTGCTGTGGTTGATTTGTTGTTGGGTTATCCGAGGCAAGATTGCTTATGGATAGGTTTACTTCTTGTGCATAGTGATTTTCACGGTAAGGGTGCTGGGTCTTTTATTGTCAAATCTATTATTCAAGCCAGTGAGAAAGCTGGATTTAAGGAGATTTCTCTAGGTGTTATGGAGGGTAATGGCTCAGTTGTTCTGTTTTGGGAAAAAATGGACTTTATTCACATACGCACATCGGATGATATTTTAGTGTTTTCTAGGAGTGTTGTACTTGAATGATATTTTAGATGCACTTCGACAATGTTTGGATGAGTATGAAGTGATACCCATTAACAAAGAGAATTATACTGACGTTTGGGGCGTTTATGCCACAAACCAAAAATATTTGCAATCGTGGGGGTTGGGCAAGGTGGTGGAGGTTGAAGATATTTTAGAAACCTTCACACGCCTGCCCGACTATTACGATGCCGACAAGCAGATATTTGTTGGTATTTGGCGTAATGGGCAAGTTGTGGCGATTTGTGACCTCCTCCCCCAGTTGGATGGCGATGATAATTTGTGGTTAAGCGAAATTATTATCCACGGTAATGAGAAGGGTGGGGGACTTGGCAGAATTATCGTTGATAGCATTGTCAAAGCCACCAAAAATATAGGGTTAAGAAGAATAACCCTAGGTTGTACGAAAAACAAAATCGACTTTTGGAGCAAAATGGGATTTTGTCAAGTTGCCCATTTTGATGAAGACTTTATATTTGTTAGGAGATTTGATGAAGAAACAAATTAACAAGAAAAATTTGCCCCGACACATTGCTATTATTATGGACGGCAATGGTCGTTGGGCAAAAAAGTTTTTTATGAAGCGTTCGGCAGGGCATCGTGCGGGGGCCCAGGCTCTGCGTCGTCTCGTGGAGGACATGGACAAGGCTGGTTTTGAAATTCTAACCGTTTACGCCTTTTCCACAGAAAATTGGAAACGGGATGAGAGTGAAGTCGCCTATTTAATGGGGCTTCTTCATGAATATATCCAGCAGTATATCAATGATGCGAAGGATAGCAATGTCAAAATCCGTTGTATTGGAGATATGACCGCACTTGAGCCATCCTTGCAGAATAAAATTGCACACTTGGATGAAATTACGAAAAATAAAACGGGATTATTGCTAAACATAGCAATAAATTACGGCGGTCGGGATGAGATTTTGCGGGCTGTGCGTAGGATTGTATTTGACGGTGTCGGGTCTAATGATATTGACGAAACTGCTATTTCAAGCCGTTTGGACACCGCTGGCATACCAGACCCAGATTTGATAATCCGCACATCTGGCGAGATGCGTTTATCGAACTTCTTGTTGTGGCAAGTGGTGTATTCGGAATTTTATGCAACCGACACTCTGTGGCCTGACTTCAAAATTAAACATTTATACGAAGCTATCAACCACTACCAAGGGCGAGAGCGGAGGTTTGGAGGACGCAAATCGTGATAAAACGGATAATTGTAAGCATTGTTGCCTTGCCATTGATAATTTTGCTGATGTGGCTTGGTGGCTGGTGGTTGGCGGGGTTTGTTGCCGTTGTTGCATTGTTGGGTCAGTTAGAATTTTATCGTGCATTTGGCAAGCTGAAACCGCTACATTTCTTGGCTTTGGTTGTGGGTGCAGGATGTGTCACCTTGGCAATTTGGGTGGAAAGCGTCCCCATTGGTGCATATACCATTGCGGTTTTGATTTTTTTGGTGTTTTCCGCCCCTTTCTTTTTCGCTCGCAGAAACTCTGTATCCGTTGCTGTTTTCGGACTTGCTTATGTAGCAGGGTTGATTTCCGCCGTGGTGGTTATACGACAACATTTTGGACTTGAATTGGCTTGGATGATTTTCATTGCCGCTTGGGGAAGTGATACTGGTGCATACTTTATTGGCAGAGCTTTTGGCAAGCGTAAACTCGCACCTAAACTAAGCCCTGGTAAAACTGTAGCAGGTTCTGTCGGGGGCATAATAGCATCCGCCGTGTTGGTTGTGGCATATTCTTGGATTTTACACGCTTTAGGGGTTTGGGTTATACATCAACCCGTCCTATACTCTTTATATTTCGCTATTTACGGTCTTTTGGGTGCGGTTTTTGCACAAGGGGGAGATTTGGCAGCTTCTGCCCTTAAGCGTCACGTAGGCATCAAAGACTTTGGGCAACTAATCCCAGGGCATGGCGGTATTCTTGACCGTTTTGACTCCATTCTATTTGTCGCACCTTTTGCATTGGTATTTTTTTACATCATTACATAGGGTGTTACGTTAATGTTGCAAAAAAGTGAGTTAAGAAATTGAGAGCATAATGGCAGAGTTAGGATTGGTATTTTATGACGAATATTAGTATTTTAGGGTCAACAGGCTCAATTGGGCGACAGACACTGGAAGTTATAGAAAATTTATCGGATGATTATTTCGTTGACGCCTTGACGGCACACTCTAATGTGGATTTGTTGGAAAAGCAGGTTCGCCAGTTTAAGCCCTCACTTGCGGTACTTTGGGATGAAGCCGATGCCATGTCACTGAAACATCGTATCGGCAATATTTGCGAGGTCGCTTTTGGAGTAGAGGGGCTAAAGCAAGCCGCATCATTACCTTCCACTGATTTGGTTGTCAATTCTGTAGTTGGTAATGCTGGGCTTTTGCCCACAATGTCGGCTTTGGACGCTGGAAAATCCATCGCCTTGGCTAATAAAGAAGTGTTGGTGACGGCTGGCGAGATAATCATGCCTTTAGCACGCTCCAAAAACATAAATATCTTACCTGTAGACAGCGAACATTCTGCGATTTTTCAATGTCTAATGGGGTCACATCAGCCACCTGCAAAAATTTATTTGACAGCATCTGGCGGACCGTTTCGTGGCAAGACCAAGACCGACATGGCTAATATTACCGTAGAACAAGCCCTTGCCCATCCAAATTGGAGCATGGGACAAAAAATCAGCATAGATTCAGCAACCATGATGAACAAAGGGCTTGAAGTTATTGAAGCCAAGTGGCTATTTGACTTACGACCTGACCAAATCCATGTTCTGGTTCACCCTCAATCCATCATACATTCCATGGTGGAATTTGAAGACGGGCAGGTTCTGGCACAATTGGGCGCACCCGATATGCGTTTGGCGATTGGATACGCTATAACCCACCCAAACCGCCTACCAAACCCCTTCAAACGGCTGGATTTTACCATTCACAACAATTTAACATTTGAGCAACCCGACAAAATAAACTTTCCGTGTCTGGCTTTGGCATATAAAGCCTTGGAAGCGGGCGGTCATTATCCTACTGTATTAAATTCTTCCAACGAAGAAGCGGTAGCTTTGTTTTTAGACAAGAAAATTAGATTTTTGGACATACCATCAATTATAGACAAGGCATTATCTGCATATACTGATAAAAACAAGCATTTGACTATAGATAGTATTTTGGAAACAGAAATATGGGCAAGAGAATTTGTAATTAGTAACTCATAATTAGTAATTAACCTATAAGGGGGCATAAATTTGTTTTTAACCATATTGTTGGCATTGGTAGTTTTTACTGTGGTGGTTGTGGTTCACGAGTTGGGTCACTATTGGGCGGCAAAAAAGACAGGTATTCATGTGGTGGAGTTTTCCATCGGCATGGGTCCTCGTTTGTTTCATTTTAAGAGGGGCGACACAATATTTTCGTTGAAGCTGTTCCCCATCGGTGGTTCTTGCCGTATGCTTGGGGAGGATGAGCAGGAAGAAGGGGAGGACGGTGTCGTGAAATCCCCTGACCCACGGTCATTTGCGTCAAGACCTGTATGGGCAAGGATGATTGTTATTCTGGGCGGTGCATTGCTTAATTTTGTTTTGGCAATTGTCCTTTCTACGATTATGGTGATGTTTAACGGGCAAGACGAAGCTACAATCCGCTCCTTTTCCGAGATTTCCCCAATTCGTGAAGCTGGGATTTTAGAGGGAGACAGAATTGTTAGGGCTGATGGTCGCAACATTCGTGTTAGCGGTGATATGCGTTTGGCTTTGTTGGATGCCGATGGAACTCCAATTCAGTTGACCGTTAACAGGGCAGGGGAACTGCTAGATTTCTCCGTAATACCTGTATATATAGAAGCGGAAAACCGCTGGATTTTAGGTTTTCATTGGGGTACTGCATTCGGAACCTTTGTGGACATCCCAGAACATTTGCAAAATTATACTGCCGTACGCCAACTGGGCTTCTTTGAATCTGTTGGTATGGGCTATCAAAATATCACTTTTCTTGTGCGTGCAACGGTTACAGGGATAATTCGACTGTTTACACATGGCTTTAACCTGCAAGACTTAATGGGTCCAATTGGTTTTGTGGATATGGTTGGCGGACAAGTTGAAGGTGTAACTGCCGCAGCTGAAGAAGTAGGTGCAAATGTTGGTTTGGCAGTGTTTTGGACTGTTATGAATTTTACAATTCTACTTTCCACAAGCCTTGGAATTTTTAATCTTTTACCTTTACCAGCTTTGGATGGCGGGCGAATGATATTTCTTATTTTAGAAGCTATTCGTAGAAAGCCAATCCCGCCAGAGCGGGAGGGCATGGTGCATTTTATCGGTTTTGCCCTTTTGATGGTACTCGCTGCAGTGGTTGCCTTCAATGACATATTGCGTTTCTTTTAGTTATGTGTTATAATCGTTAAAAAACTAAACGTCGGAGGTAGGATATGCGTAAAGGATTTGGCGGAATGCCACCTAATATGAACCAATTAATGAAACAAGCACAAAAAATGCAGGAAAAGATGGCACAGACCCAAGCGGAGCTTGATGAAAAGGAGCTTGAAGTAACTGCGGGCGGTGGCGTGGTAAAGGTTGTTATCACAGGCAAAAAGGAAATTAAGGAACTAACAATTGACCCAGATGCCGTTGACCCAGATGATGTAGAAATGTTACAAGACTTGCTAATTTCTGCTATTAATGAGGCGGTACGCCAAGCTGATGAGATGGTAAACAAAGAAATGAGCAAGGTCATGCCAGCAGGGATGCCTGGAGGACTGTTCTAGTGAGCGTGAAAGAACCGATTATAGGCAATAAGGTGATTTTGCGTCCCCTCTACAAGGATGATGCTGACTTTTTTGCACATTGGTATAATCAACCAGAAATTATGTTTGAATGTGGCTTCACCAAACCAACCACCTTGGAAGCAGAGCAAGGCAGAATTATCCGCCCAGAAGATGAAGATGAGGAATGGTGGGTAATAACAGATTTATCTGGCAAAATCTTGGGTGAAACTGGATTTTTGCGAATGTGGCATCATTGGCATTGTACGGATATGTCAATGATTATACCTGACCCAGATGAGCAGGGCAAAGGTTATGGCGGTGAAGTTGGTCGGATGATGTTGGAGCGAGCTTTTCGGCATTATAATATGAACCGTGTGTCTGTAGGTGTTGTGGCTTTGAATGAGCCAGCGGTTCAATTCTGGAAACGATTGGGTTTCAAACAAGAGGGCATCCAAGAGCAGGGTTATTATTACAACGGTGTGTTTAGTGACTTCATTATGATGCGAATTCTAAAGAGCGAATACATCTGATTGTCTAGGATGGTTGTTTTAGTGGGATTTGTAGTGAAATTCACGTGGTATGACGACGAGAAAAGTAATACGGAGAAAGTGAAGATATGACAAATTATTACGGTTCACAGGTTAGTCGCTTAATTGAAGAATTCGCAAAACTGCCAGGTGTTGGGGCAAAGTCTGCCCAGCGCATGGCTTTTTATGTTCTTAAATCACCACAAGAGCGGGCAGAGGCGTTATCTTCCGCAATTTTGACTGCACGTTCCACTGCTAAATATTGCAAATACTGTCAAAACTTAACGGATGAAGAAGTCTGTTTCGTGTGTGCAGGTGACAACCGTGACCCCCAGACGGTGATGGTAGTAGAATCACCACAGGACATGGCTGCATATGAAAAAACCAAGGAATACAGTGGTTTGTATCATGTGTTGCATGGGGCAATTTCTCCCATGGACGGCATTGGACCAAGCGAATTACGAATTAAAGAACTATTACATCGTTTGGATACCGACCCGCCCATCACCGAGGTAATTTTGGCGACCAATCCCAACATTGAAGGGGAAGCGACTGCCATATACCTTTCCAAATTATTAAAACCGTTAGGAGTACGCACCACACGCATCGCCCACGGCGTGCCTGTTGGCGGGGATTTGGAACACGTTGACAGCGTCACTTTAATGCGGGCATTACAAGGAAGACAAGAGTTATAAAAAGGGGTTGGTTTTTATGAATAAAATAAAGATTTTATTTGTGGCATCCGAAGCCGCCCCTTTTATTAAAAGTGGAGGGCTGGGGGATGTGGCTGGCAGTTTGCCCAAGGCTTTGGCTGATTTGGGGGCAGAAGTGCTGGTCGTTTTACCTATGCACAAAAATCTAAACCGAGAACATTTAACAGACTTGCGTCATGTAGACTCCATGGAAGTGGTGATGGGAGCTACATCTTACGGTTTTGGGTTGTACACCATCTCTGCTAATGTTCCGACTTATTTTATTGCAAACCAAGATTTTTTCAACCGTGACGGCTTGTATGGTTATGATGATGACGCTCAACGTTACGCTTTTTTCACAAAAGCCGCCTTGTCCATGTTGCCATCTATTGATTTTCAGCCTGACATAATCCATTTTAATGATTGGCAAACGGGTCTTGGTTCTTTATATCTAAAAGATGACTTTCAAAAGTTTACATTTTATAAAGATATTAGAAGTATATTCACAATTCATAATTTGCAGTATCAGGGTATTTTTGGCGACCACGTTTTGTCTCACCTAGGGCTTAATCACAACTGTTTTACCGCAGACAAGCTAGAATTTTATGGAAACATCAGCTTTATGAAGGCGGGACTAAAATACGCTGACTTTGTAACCACCGTAAGCCCGACTTATGCAAACGAAATCCAAACTAGTCAATACGGTTATGGCTTAGAGGGTGTGTTAAGCCAACAAAAAGACCAACTTCTAGGCATTTTGAACGGCATCGATTATGATGAGTATAACCCGCAGACCAGCAAAGACATAGCTTTTAATTTTAATGTGGACAACTTAGCTGGCAAAACTAAAAACAAAGCACACTTGCAAAAGATGCTGGGTTTGCCTGTACGTGATGATGTTCCCTTGTTTGCCGTGGTTTCACGTCTGGCAGAACAAAAAGGGCTGGATTTGATACCTGCTATTTTAGGCGACTTCATTAGCAATAAAGATATTCAATTAGTATTTCTTGGCAATGGCGAACACCACTTTGAGCAAATGATAGCACATGCCGCCCATGCCCACCCCGACAAAATCAATGCAAATATTAAATTTGATGCAAAACTTGCCCATCAGTATTATGCAGGGGCGGATTTTTTTCTTATGCCATCCCTATTTGAACCCTGTGGGCTTAGTCAATTAATGGCAATGCGATATGGTGCAATCCCTGTGGTGCGTAAAACTGGCGGACTTGCAGACACTGTAACCCCTTTTAACCCAAAGACTGGTGAAGGTAGGGGTGTTATCTTTGAAAACTATGATTTTGGAGGAATAGCCTGGGCAACGGAGCAGGCAATACATCTTTATTCTGACCAAGACAACTTCCAAAAAGCCCGCAAAAATGCTATGAAAGCTGATTTTTCTTGGGAAAATTCTGCTAAAGAGTATATTCGATTGTACGAGAAATTGAACGATAATACAAAATAACACAAAACTTCCATAAGGGGGGCGAAACATGAGTGAAACAAAATGCAATATGTGCGATTGGTTTGCGAAAAAATCTCGTGGCGAAACTGTGCCGTATTGGGGTGAAACGGTTTACGAATCCGAACATTTTTTGGCAACCCACTCCACCAAGCCCTTTGCGGAAGCCCACGTTTTTATTGGTTCAAAGGCACATATTCCGACAATTTTTGATTTAACCGAAGGTGATAATGAGCTGGTGCTGGACATGATGAATGCTGTCAAAGCGGCCGCCAAGGAAGTAATTTCGCTAAAAGGTGCGGCCAAACTTGAAATGTACCTAGGTGACTTCCAAAAGGGCGAACATATACATTGCCATATCATCTACGATTCGTCTGACAAAGAGTAGCATCTGAGATTAATGTGGTGGTATACGTTTAGTAGCATACCAGAACGCCCCCGCTAATTTGCGGGGGCGACTTAGTTTGAGCTACTAGCAGGGGATGGAATCACAACTCAAGTCCACAACAACGATTGTACATAATCCTTAAAAGTGACTTTGATTATTGTTGTCTTTGTGGGTCTTGCTGGGGTGCTTGGTGTGTATGAGGAACACGAGGAACAGTGTCCGCCCAGTTGCCGTCGATAAAGACAAATTCTTTATCATAGCTACCAAATTTGGTCAAGGTTATAATAAAATCCACCCAAGACCAAACACCTATACCACCAAAAGTAACCAACTTCAAAATTCCAAGCCCAATTTGACCACGCATAAACCTGTCAACGCCAAGGTAACCAAAAAAGAACTGTAGAACCAAGAATAAAAGTTTTTCATACCTCTTCACCATATGTATCACGCTCCTTTTATCACATTATAGCAGAAAATCACAATTTTGTCAATAATTAATTGTTGTGTGGCGACATATTATATCTTTTGCAATAGAATATCGAAAGTCGGAACTGTCAGAAGGGTCTGCATTTTTGCTAAAAACTCTGTTGGCGAGAAGGATACACCCTTTGGAGAAAAAGGATTTACAGCAACCGCCACTAAATTTACAGGGGTTTTGACAGCTAGACTAGCACCTTTAATGCGTAATTTTTCGTAGGTTGGGGCAGTGATTAGGATTTTTGTAGGGTCATCTGCCACAATGGTTTTGCCCCGCAAATCTTTGCCAGATGTGATTAGGGCTTTAATTTTACCCTCAGAAACCGCACCCTCTATAGTGATAACATCTGCGTTTTCTGGGGATTTTGGTAAGGTTAGAATATCCACAGCGTGACGGGTTTGGGCGATTACCACGTTCATATCACTTGCCAGTGATGCCCCTGTGCAAAGTACAGCCGACTGGGTAATTGTAGGGTCTGCAAATGTTTTTCGGCTTATTGCACCGTCAACTATAATTTTATCTGCATCTCCAAAATTTTTCACAAGCTCTGCCATTTGTGACACAATTGATGGACCAGCCAATTGAACATAGCCCGCCGATAATGCACGAATTATTACAATTCTGCCTAAGGGGGTGGGATAGGGAGTTATGGATTTTATTTCCAGTGTTATGTCACATTGGGGCAACAAACCTTCGGCAGTTGCGATTATTGTGTTTTTTGGAACGTAAATGCGGGGTTTTGGTGTGCTTGTAACCACATCTATGTCCTCACCGTCCCGCCCGATACTGGTGAGGGCTAGGCTAATACCGTTTGTCGAAAACTCTTTAATTAGGTAGTTTAGTAGGGTTGTTTTGCCTACATTTTTGTCCATACCAATGATGGAGACGGATTTATATGGTGCAAGTAGGTCAATCATATAAAAATCTCGCCAATGAGATAGGTTACGGCTTTTCCACTAATTTTTATGCGGTTTCCACAGTTCTCCAAATACAAAGTGCCGCCACGACGAGACACCTGAGCAGCGGTCAGTTTGTCCTTGTTCATTTTTTTGCTCCAAAAGGGCATCAGTAGGGTGTAGGCAGAGCCTGTAACAGGGTCTTCGTCAATACCAATTTTTGGACCAAAGTAGCGGGAAACAAAATCCAGCCCTTTAGTGCTTGCCTCAGCAGTAATAATAATTCCCGAAAGGTCGATTTTACTGGCTTTTTGCAAGTCGCAAACCGTATCACGAACTTGTTGTTCGTTTTCAAAAATCAGCATATATTCTTCTGTGCCACGCCAAAACTCTATAGGCTTAAAATTAAAACAATCCACCATGCCTGCAGGGTCGATTTGCCAAACCTTGTCAGCAGGGAAATCTAGTGTTAGCAAATCCTCATTCTTGGTCACGTACAAGGTTTTGTCGCCAGCAATAAAGGTAATTTTGTTTTCTTTGTAATTTTCATGGTTAAAAAACACATGGGCGGCAGCCAAAGTGCCATGTCCGCAAATAGGAACTTCCACTGTCGGCGTAAACCAGCGAATTTCAAAAACGTCGCCATTTCGCACAACAAAAGCGGTTTCTGACAAATTATTTTCCATGGCAATTTTCTGCATCAAATCATCGGTAATCCACTTGTTGCCCAGAACACACACCCCAGCGGGGTTTCCCTCAAAAACCTTCTCCGCAAAGGAGTCCACTTGATAAAACCTCATATTTTCTTCCCCTTCCCAAATTATTCTCGCTCAAGCATTTTTTATGTATATAATAACATGATATTAAATCTAAATCAAGAGAGGGTTGAGGTAATTTAATGTGTATACAGTGAATGGCTGGATAAAAAAATCTAAATCGGAGGACATTTGTAGAGCATAACAAAACACGTCCCCTGTGGCGTGTTTTTGCTATTGCAAAGGGGGCTTTGTCGAGTTATAATAAGTGTAAAGAAAAAACCGAGGAGCGTAATTTATGGACAAATTAATTTCGATTGAGCAGGCGGTGGCAAAGGTGCAAAATGGGGCAACCGTTATGTTTGGCGGGTTTATGGCAAACGGCACGGCAGAGGGTGTGGTGGATGCCCTTGTGGCTCGCAATGTGCAAAATCTTACTATCATTTGCAACGACAGCGGATATATCGACCGTGGTGTTGGTAAGTTGATTGTTAATAAACAATGCGTTAAACTTATCACCAGTCACATCGGACTTAACAAAGAAACCGGGCGTCAAATGACCGCTGGTGAACTGGAAGTTGTGCTGACACCCCAAGGCACATTAGTAGAGCAGATTAGGGCTGGCGGTTATGGTCTTGGTGGGGTGCTTACCCGCACAGGCATTGGCACACTTGTGGCGGAAGGTAAGCAGACCGTGGATGTGGATGGTGTTATATATCTGCTTGAGAAACCCTTGAGGGCGGATTTTGCCATTTTGGGCGGTTCAAAGGTGGATAAGGCTGGCAATATCACCTACAAGGGTTCTACAAATAATTTTAACAACATAATGGCAACTGCGGCAGATGTGGTTATTGTAGAAGCCGAGGAGCTTCTAGAAATTGGCGAAATTGACCCTAATGTCGTCATAACCCCAGGTATTTTTATTGACTATATCGTACAAAAGTAGAATACAGAACGCAAAAGGGGTGTATTTATGGAAATTTCGGAACTTTCACGTGAGGATTGGCAGGGGCATTTGTTGCCTTTTCACTACACCACCGATGAATATTATGACGTGGACATTTCTCGTAGTGGCAAGGATTTTCATGTGTCTTTTGTCAAAAAGCCCCTAAGCATGCCTTATAAGAAACTTCCAGACGACAGCGAAAGTCTTTTCCAGCCATGGTGGGACGACATTAAAGCTTGGGGTGTTGTCAGTGATGGTAAACTTTTAGCGGCAATTGAAACCTCTATAGAAAGTTGGAATAAACGACTGAGAGTAAATGAACTTTGGGTCGATAAAAGTCTGCGTCGACAAGGTTTGGCTCGAACTTTAATGAACAAAGCTATGAAACGTGCTTTATTAGAAAAGTGTAGAATGGTAGTGTTGGAAACCCAAAGTTGCAATGTACCAGCTATTGACTTTTATCTGAATTATGGTTTTACATTGGTTGGTTTCGATGCTGGTGCATACCAAAACGATGACTTGGAACGCAAAGAAGTTAGAATGGAATTTGGAATATTTTTAGATGAGGTGAAATTATGGACAAAGACCAAATGCAAGATTTTATAGCTAAGAGAGTGGCAAAGGAGCTGTGTCACAATTCTGTTGTTAATTTAGGTATCGGATTACCCACAAGGGTTGCCAATTTTGTACCAGAAGGCATAACGGTGCATTTTCAATCGGAAAATGGCTTTGTGGGCTTAGGGCCAACCCCTGCCCCCGAAGATATTGACCCGAATATCATAAACGCTGGCGGACAGCTCGTGACAATTCTGCCTGGTGGTATGTTTTTTGACTCTGCCACTAGCTTTGGTATAATCCGTGGCGGTCATGTGGATTTGACGGTGCTTGGAGCTTTACAGGTGGATGCTAAGGGTAATATCGCTAATTATATGATACCAGGCAAGCTTGTACCTGGTATGGGTGGGGCTATGGATTTGTTGTCTGGTGCAAAAAAGGTCATTGTGGCTATGGAACATACCGCCAAAGGTGTGGCAAAAATTCTTAAAGAATGTAATTTGCCATTAACCGCTGTGTCCGCTGTCAACTTAATTATTACCGAAATGGGAGTTATTGAGGTAAAGTCGGATGGTTTGCACCTTATTGAAATAAACCCAGAATATACAATTGCGCAGGTGCAAGAAGCCACCGAAGCCCAATTAAATACTGACAATGTTGCCGAAATGAAAAGTTGATATGTCAGACGACTTACACATTTTTGGAAAGAAGATTAAGGATATTAAAAAAGCGACCTTCTTTGCCGTGGCTGGACTTATAGCTATGGGTATTATGTTTTTGGTCGGGCTTGTGCTTCTTGTTTTCGCTCCCCAATTGGGAGAAGAAAGCTATAGAAGTGTTCTTTTTCAAATAAGACACGGACACGTATACACGACCGCATACGAATATGTCGCATTGCTTGAAGCCTCTCTTATTGCTTATAGGATGGTGGGTCTGGCTGTGACAACTGTGGGCGGCATTGGGTTTTTGCTTAGTGGCATCGGGGTTTATCGAGAATTGGGTATTAGGAGGAAAAATCATGGACAAAGCAATGATTAGATTAAGGATGAGTACAGCAGATGCCCATTATGCGGGTAATTTGGTAGATGGGGCTAGGATGCTGGCGTTATTTGGTGATGTTGCAACGGAGTTGCTTATTCGCCATGATGGTGATGAGGGGCTTTTTGTGGCTTATGACAATGTGGAATTTCTTGCACCTGTATATGCTGGGGATTATATTGAAGCCACTGGGGAGATTGTACAAGTCGGAAACAGCTCCCGCAAAATGGAGTTTGTGGCGAAAAAGGTTATTGCACCAAACCCAGAAGCAGGTGTCACTGCGGCGGATTTGCTTGTCGAACCTGTGATTGTGTGCAAGGCAAGTGGGACTTGCGTTGTGCCGAAAGACCGCCAAAGGGGGGTTAAATAGTGGAAAAGTTGATTATCACGGCGGCAATTTGCGGGGCGGAAGTCACTAAGGAGCATAATCCCGCAGTGCCGTACACCATCGAAGAAATCGGGCGTGAAGCGTTATCCGCTTATAATGCTGGGGCAAGCATCATCCATTTGCACGTGCGGGAGGATGATGGCACGGCAACCCAATGTGCCGAGCGTTTCGGGCTTTCAATTGCTGAAATTGAACGACTTTGCCCTGATGCCATTATCCAGCCCAGCACAGGCGGGGCGGTGGGTATGAGCGACGAGGAGCGGATGCAACCCTTGCAACACAAGCCAGAAATGGCGACTTTAACCCCAGGAACGGTTAATTTTGGTGGTGATGACATCTTCATAAACAGTGAAACCACTGTAAAAAACTTTGTAACCCGAATGAATGAGCTGGGGGTTAAACCAGAAATTGAGATTTTTGACAAAGGTATGGTGGACACGGCAATACGTCTACATAAACAAGGGTTTTTCAAAGCTCCTATGCACTTTAATTTTGTGTTAGGCATAAACGGCGGAATTGCCCCAACCACAAGGGATTTTGCTTATTTGATGGAAAGTCTACCATCAGGCTCAACTTTCACCGTAGCAGGCATTGGTCGTCACGAATTTCCGATGGCAACCCTCTCTATTGTTTCTGGTGGTCATGTGCGGGTTGGTTTTGAGGACAATGTATATTTGTCCAAAGGTGTCATTGCTAAGTCAAATGGTGAATTGGTTGAAAAAGTCGTCCGCATCGCCAAAGAGCTTGGGCGAGAAATCGCCACCCCCGCCGAAGCCCGAAAAATTCTAGAACTGTAGGAGGTGCGTTGGTGCTTGATAAACTTTATGGCAAAGAAAGAGATTTGATTTTGAGCATTAATGGTTTGTCTGATGCAGATGCCATGAACTTGCTACAAAATCGGTATGGAGGAGAAGTGAGTGAATATCACGGTGAAGCCATGCTGATGATTTCAGAACCAGGTATTTACGAGGGTGAAATAAAAAATTTGTTGAACACGGGACACTTTAGGGAAGACTTCCTAATCGATGGGGTTTACTGTATCCAACTGACATCTAAATGCAGAAATTATTCACAAATTGAGACAGACTATGATGCACGAACAAAACCATCCCAATCAGTTACCGCTATCAGTAGCACTGTTATAATGGCAGGGCGTGATGTACTGAATGCTAGTCAAAATCTTAATGTTAGACAAGACGTAAATGATATTTTAGATTTGCTTTCTCAGATGAGGGTTGCGCTTAGGCAGGAAGCAGGCATTTGCAGTGATGTCAAAGGCGAAATCATGGACGACTTGGATATTATTGAGGAGCAATGCCAATCACCAACACCCAACAAGGTACGCCTAGGTAAGGCGTGGAAGAATATCAGCGAAGTAGTCCGCACAAGTGCGAGCTTACTTGCAATCTTTAACACATTACAACCACTAATTCAAGAGCTTTCTTAGCATAAAAACGGAGGGATTTATTATGAAACTATGCAAATTCGGGACAAACAGGGTAATCGAGCCAAAAGGCGTGTTACCACAAGCAGCTTTGAAAATCGATAATAATATGGAAATCCATTCTAATGAGATTTTAATTGATGTTATTTCGCTTAATATTGATTCGGCTTCGTTTACACAATTAAAGGACGAGGCTGGCGGGGACGAGGGCAAGATTGGAACCAAAATTAAAGAGATTGTCGCTGAGCGAGGTAAGATGCAAAATCCAGTCACAGGCTCTGGCGGGATGTTGATTGGCAAGGTGGCACAGGTTGGAGCTGATTTGGTTAGTGGGGATTTGAAAGTGGGCGACAAGATTGCCACATTGGTTTCTTTGTCCCTTACCCCGCTTAAAATAAACGAAATTAAAGCTATACAAATGGGCATTGACCGTGTGGACGTGGACGCACAGGCAATTTTGTTTGAATCTGGAATTTATGCCAAGTTGCCCGAAGATATGACGGAAGCCTTGGCTTTGGCAGCTTTGGATGTGGCAGGTGCGCCTGCACAGACGGCTAAAATGGTTAAACCAGGTGACAGCGTGCTTGTTTTGGGTGCGTCTGGCAAATCTGGTATGATGTGCTGTTATGAAGCCATGAAGCGGGTTGGTCCAACGGGCAATGTGGTTGCCATGTGCCGTAAAGAGGAGGATAAAAAGCGGATTTTGGAATGTGGTTTTGCCCACCAAGTTATTTTGTCGGATGTAACAAATGCACTTGACGTACTAGAAAAAGCCACCAATGCCAATCATGGACGTGAATTTGACCTGTCCATAAACTGTGTAAACATTCCCAACAGCGAAATGGCAAGTATTTTGCCTGTGCGGGATGGGGGTATTGTTTACTTTTTCTCTATGGCTGTTAGCTTTACAAAGGCGGCTTTAGGGGCAGAAGGTGTCGGCAAGGACGTAAACATGATTATCGGCAACGGCTACACTAAAGACCATGCCGCAATTACCCTACATCAATTGCGTGAGTCACCAGAGCTACGCAAAATTTTCGAGGAGCGTTACATTTAGTGTTTCTAGGCATGAAGGAGGATTTACAGCAATGCAATATTTTGATGCACACTCCCATTACACAGACAGAAGATTTAACAGAGACAGACACCAACTTTTTGCCGAAATGCAAGAGGAAGGTGTCGCATATATAGTTGATTGTGCGGCGGAAGGCAAAAACAGAGAACTTGGTCTACAACTTGCTAGAAAATATGATTTTTACTACCTTTGCACCATTGATGACCACTACTATAAAACAGATTGGGACTACGAAGCAAAGGAAGCGGAAATAAACCGCTTGGTTGATGAAACCGTGGTAAAGTTAAAAAAGTTGTGTGCTGAAAACAAGAAGATTGTAGCATATGGCGAATGTTATATAGATTTTCGAAGGGTTGAGAAAACGCCCGAAGAAATCCGCAAACAGTCCTTTTGGTTTGGCAAAGATTTGGAAGTTGCGAGGGGGGTTGGTTTGCCAGCATTGATACATTCTGGCAACGCCGACCAAGAGGCTTTTGATGTTATAAAAAATACTAATATGCCAGATTATGGTTATGGCAAGGGGATGCTGCACTGCTATCTTGGTCCACCTCAAATGGCTTTGGATTACATTGATTTGGGCTATCTTATCAGCATTTCAGGTTTGGTAACACACCGCTCTGCCCGTGGCAAAAATCTGGTGGAAGTGGTGAAGAAAGTACCGCTATCACATATGCTTATTGAGACTGACTGCCCATATCTAACGCCAGAGCCGTTTAGGGATAGACGAAACGATTCAAGCCTGCTAAGGCTTACTGTGGAAGCAATTGCCCAAATTAAAAGAGTTTCCGAAGAAGAAGTTGCAGAGATTACGACCGCTAATGCAAAAGCGTTTTACGGGATAAGTTGATGTACTTAAGGTTTGGAGGTATATTATGAATATTGCACAGAGTTTTTTGGGTTGGTTAAAGGATGAAGATATGGTGGTTGCTGGTGCGGAAGTCAGCTTTAACGGCTCTGTTGTTTGTTATACCCATATTGACGATGGTACAGAATATCCCAGTCCTTGGACGATATGGACTGACGGCGATTACAGCATCGAACCCACTGGCTTTCCTATAAGCGACAAGGCAAAAGAAATTGCTTGGGCAAATGTGAACAAGTGCAGTGATTGCGGAGCTGGTTGCGCCCCAGGAACTGACAAAGCTATTTTTGGCAGGGAATTTATGGGGGTTTGCGGGGCATCCATGGCATTTTACAAGCCAGAAGGAGATACATTGGAAGCCGTTAAAACACTGCTTAATATGCGTAAGCACGCCATTATCAAAAGGGTATGATAAAATGATTGAACTTAGAAAAATTTCAATTTTAGATGACAACATGAAAGATTGTATTGAGCTTGAAGTGTCACCAGAACAAGCAAAATTTGTGGCACATAATGCCGTTAGTCTAGGACAGGCTTATGCGGTGGAGGAAAGAGGGCTTGGGAGCAAAGTTGCCCCTTACGCAATTTACACAAGCGGCAAAATGGTAGGTTTTGTAATGTACGGCTTTTTTAAGCATGAATATGATGATGAGTTTAACGAAGGCAAGGATTACTACAGCTTTTGGCGGCTTATGATTGACAAAGACCGCCAAGGCAAAGGCTATGGCAAACAGGCAATGACACAGATTATAGATGAGATAAAGCAAAAGCCCTTTGGCGAAGCAGAACACTGCTACATATCCTACGAGCCAGATAACCCTGCAAAAAAGATGTATAAATCTTTTGGGTTTGAAGAAACTGGGCAAATTAGCGATGGTGAACTTGTTGCCAGAATGAAATTATAAACTTTGAGGGAGATATTATGATAAATTTACAACCCTTATCATGGGATAACTATGTGGCGGTATATCAGTTACAGGTGGAGGAGCATCAAAAAGGTTATCTAGCCCCGAATTACGCCAGTTTGGCGGAGGCTTATTTGATGTCGAAAGAAGCTGATGGTTGTCCGCAAGCCCTTTTTGCAATTTGCAATAACGCTGAAGTTGTGGGTTTTGCGATGATTGACTACATACCAAGTGGCGAAGGTAGTTATGCTAATTATGCTGGTGGGGATGGCGAAGCTTGCTACTACCTCTCTCGTTTTATGCTCGACAAGCGTTTTCAGGGGCAGGGCTTAGGTAAGTCAGCAATGGATTTGATTATAGATTATGTAAAAACCCGACCACTGGGTGAAACTGCTTCTTTTTACACATCATTCAAACCCGAAAATGAAGTCATGCGAAAATTTATTGCGAAATGCGGTTTTGTAGAAACTGGAAAAATCAACCAAGGAGAAGTGATTACAAAAATTATGTTTTAAGGGGTATGATATGATTGTAGAAAAGGCATTGGAACAAGGGATTAGGGTGAAAATTGTTCCCCTTGATGTATTAGAGCGGACGAAGGTGTTTTTTCAGCGGTTTTTAACGGAACAACCCCTGGATGACTTCCAAAAGATGGTTATTACTGAATGGCATACCACTGATATTCCGCCCGATTTAGGTTTCGAGCCAAAGTCGGTTGTTGTCACGGCTTGGAACTGTATTGAAAACACCAAAGGAACGGCGGATTGCGAAAGTTTGTTGTCTGACGCAGGGGCAAAATTTCATAATGTGCCTGGTATACCAAAGAAATT
>Ga0136643_10000347_pt1 | contig 50659 bp, 37 predicted proteins | sample TergutLab28metaG_FD_96883 | JGI IMG/M metagenome (GOLD analysis project Ga0136643, IMG submission 96883) | Labiotermes labralis P1 segment gut microbial communities from Petit-Saut dam, French Guiana - Lab288 P1 (version 3) (version 3) | ecosystem: Host-associated > Arthropoda: Insects >... | reverse complement strand
TGGTATACTTACCTGTAAGGGTCAATTTTGTCTTCTGTGTTTAGTGGTGTATTTGGTGTTCTATGTTATTGTGTTATGCTGTAACTCTTGTTCCTTAGGGTATTGTATTTCATGGTTCTGGTGTTTGTTCATTGTCCTTGTATTGTGATGGTTCATGTTCTTTTATGGTGTTTCGGTTCTTGTGCGGTGCTTGTTGTTGTTCTTGTATTGTGTTTGTGAGTTGAGCTTGTTCATTGTTCTTGTATTGTGCTACCCTAAATGAGGTTTTTTCCGTGCTTTTCCCTCAGTTGTAAGGCAAATGTCAGAGTATAACTTGCAAAGACGGGGCACAGCCTGCACTTCCAGAATTGTACTCTCTATGTATTGTGTGTATTGTTTGTTGTAAATGTGTCGTGTGATGCTGCCACCGGGTGTCAACCCAATTGCGGTTAAATAAATATCATATATCATATCATATCTCCATTTCTTACAGAAGCAGAGTGATAAAACAGAAAGCTATCTGTCAGTTTAAGAAAGCAAGTCACATATCGTGTTCAATGATAACAGCATTTCTGCATCATCATAATAAAGTTCATACAGCGACATTTGGAAGTAACAAAGTTTAAGAAATGGGTGTGTGAAGATAATGTGACCCCATTATCACTGACAGCTGACGTCTTTTTAGGACATACTGCATACAAACCTGAACAAAAGTTCCAAAAGTAGGTAAGTCATATCATCTTCTGTATCTTCTCAATCAAACAAGCAACTTTAATCACTTTGTAAAGTTCTTCCCATATTTAACTTAAGCAGAAATTATCTTTAACATAAAAATTTCAAGATGTAACCAAGAACATCTTGTTTATTATAATACAGTACATAGCTGTAAACCAACATTTTAGCATGAAGTGAACCAACCAGGTGTGCAATATAAAATGAAAAGAACTGCAATAATCATACCTAAGAAACTAACCTTTTTTTATTTCTCAGATGAAGCAGAACAAAAATGGCCCAATGCCAAAGACCTTGGCTCTCCAACTGGGAAGCAAAACTTGTATGAACAAGGGCAGATGAATACTCTGATATATGAGAGTAACCAATGGCATTAAGAACCTGATGCAACAGCCAACTGAAAATAAATAAGAATCTTACATAAATTCAGTGAAAATTTTTTGGCAAATAAAATACCTTTCCCTGTTAGTTTAATTTTTCATTTGAGCTTCTCATTTTAAAGGATTCTTTTCATCAAAGTCCTTTTGAATTAGGTAAATATATTACAGATCCTTTTCTCTTAGGAATATAATATCATCAAATATTTGTAAAATGCAATGCAACTCCGTATGCCTCCGAAGCTTACCTCAGCCGGTAGTCCAGTGGATCTGAAGTGTGGGTAGCAGGATTTAGCAACTGGTTGAGTGGATGTGACCGGCTGCTATACAGTTTCAACAAATGGAAGCAAAGATCCCATATCTGTTGACCACTGCTCGTCTCAGGTTCCACACCATCTTCCACATATGGTGGATCAGGACACTTTGCATACACATCCTTTGAATCAGGTGGTCTGAACGCATTCTCATACTGTAGCAGTGCATCAGTGACAGAAGCTATTGGAGAACTCATATACCTAAAAATACACATCTGATATAAGCTTTATGATTTCAGGTCTGTGTTTGATGAAATAAGTGCAAATTTGGCCTTGCAATTTAATAAAGTAGATCTTACTGTGACGAATTCAGGCAAAATGGGGAAAAACATTCCTAATGGTTCTTTGTTATTTATGAAATGGAGTGAAAGACCAAAGATATATGCACACATCACAGCTTGTGTGCAGCAATCAGTCTTTGACCTCCTAAAAATCCATAATAAATATCTGCAAAATTCCATGTTCCTACTACCTCCACACAATGTGTGTTGAGGAAAGAACAGTACCACAACTACTGGGTCACATTTATCAATGAATTAGACGACCACAGCCAGCATGTGGCAACAGCAGTGATGTGCACCTTTACTGCTTATTTTCCCATCCTTCGTGTACAGGAAGGTCTCATCTTACACGAGTTCTTTACACACGATTTCTATTTACTGTTGCTTAAAAATTTACATCACTTTCCAAATTTATGCAATAATTTTTGGTTTAACATGGTTTGGCACAGATAATTCATGGCCGTACAGATCATGTGTATAGGGCTAGCAGAAAGTAACATTATGGTCATACCATCAGTCATGTGTATGGACTGATTACCTCGGTGATATAATCAGGCGGATCATTGAGCTTCCTTCAATAATAAACATAAATCTTACATCACACAGTGCAAGCCAAGTGAAAAATTGGCAAAAGACAATCACTATTAAAGAGAAATTAGACAAGCTCATAGTAATATATGAACAATTTGTAATAATGCTGAAAAAATTAAACAAAGTGCTTAGTTAGCAACTAAGTGGTTGCTGCAAGAAGTTCTACTACTGAATGTAGAGAAGAGACAATTCATGGCTTGGAGATCAAAATCAGTGAATGAACATAACTTCAACACCATTACAGTGCTTTACTTAGAAGAAAGGCACAATTAACTCTTATTCTGTTACACGGTTGGCACCTCCATCCCTTTGTATGAACCCACACGCTTATGAGACGCTCTGAAATGGTCAAACGACTTCTATCTGACATGAACGTCAAAACATGTCAAAACATGGCACAAAGTTGTAATCATTGCTGTGAATCATGCCTGCAATAACACAATCATGACAGGAATATCCCATGCAAAACTGGAAACTCTGCCACAACATTTCATGTGATACCCCTCTCTCATCTTGCTTCCAGAGGTCTCTTCCCCCACCTACATCAATCAGAGGCCACATATGTATCATCATTATAGTAAGTATCATTGTTCGTTTTTTTTATTCATGACAAATCTTTTATTATAAACAATGTGATTGTGACTTATGGACATCCTTCTATGTTCTTCCTCTAATGAATAAGACTTACATGCATGAGTGTGTACTGAATAATGACAACTGTTAATTACCACAAGTGCAAAGCAAAGGCTCTTTTCCAGTCTAAACCTTCGCAGGCATTAACAGTGCCTTCTGTGCCAGTGAAGAGTGGGATGCCAGCCACCAGCATCAGGAGCTTGATTCTATCTCTACTGATATACAAGTCTGCTTCCACGTCTTGCCAGTCAGTCAACTGCCGCTGAACTAACTGCTTTGCTGCTGGTCCACTGCCCAACTGTGCCAGCAGAGAAGACATATAGTGATCACCTGTAAAAGATTTTCACCTTGCTCATTTCTGATTTTCACAATGGTTTATTGCTTATGAACTTGTTCTTGGATGTGCTGCTAATGCTCCAGAGGAATATGCTGGGTGCTATCTCTTAGCCCCTTGTACATGGTGTGAACACCAATGACCAGGCTCACCAACACTATCTCAAACATTTCCTAAGGTACTGTATGAGAGTTGTTCGAGGAACAATACAAGTGTGGTATATAACTGCTTCATGGTAAAAAAAAGTAACTCTTTCATAACTAATAACTTATTCACCAATAATTTGGAATTCAGTAACTTTACCACAGTCCTGAGTATTCTGGCAAGCCTCCAATATTTTTCTGCCAGACAAAAGGGAGAGTACTGTTGGAATGTGATGTTCCTTGTCTTGTGTTCCAGATGTTTCATCTAGAAGTGCAGCTGTTTCCTGCCTCACTTTCTGCTGTACCACATCTTCCAGCCATTCACTCACTGCTTCTTTCCGTAACATAACTGTCTGATGGCTGCTACTGTCTGCATCTGCATCAGTATACAACTTCACTGTACTAACCAACATTTAACTATGAATGACAGGCAGCTTTGAAGAAAGTATTTTATATATTTTTTCAGAATGTCATTTTACAATTTCAATTCTGTGGCCTTCCTCACGTCCTCCAGGAAAATGTTGGATTCACTACCTTAAAACATGTCGCTGCTTCTTCTCCCCACATCATTCCACATACATACTTGAGAATCACCTTACTATCCCATGCTGAACATTATGAAGATGTATTAGGGCAACAGAAGTAGCAATCCATGCAGTCTCAAACTTAGTCCTAAATGCAGATGTGCTTGTAGCAGCACTCTTGACAAATTAAAAAAATCCATTAAAAAGTTAGGTGCATTACTTTTGGGTGATTGCTACAAATGTAATCCACAGAAGCATGCTAAGTTCCACCTCATTACAGACTCAGTGCACTCTTGTGCTGTGAAATGATAAATGCTGATTTTGTATGAGTGCAAGTACAGTACAATTCAAGGGACTAAATACTGATGAACCTGAGTTTTACAAACAATATTTTGAACAATCTTCAACTGAATGCAAGAGAATTATGTCAATAAAAACCACATGTCACAAGTAATCACAGGTCCTTACTCTCTGAATGAATCTACCTCTGAGAAAGCCAAGTGGCTGAAATTAAGATTATTTATTGATTACTTATGGGGAGCTGGATTAGCATAATTGGTATAATGACTTGGCTATGGATTGCAGAGCCCAGGAATCATGACTCAAGAGCTGGCAGGAACAAGCAACTACACCAGATCTGCGTTCTGTCCAGTATCCTATTCAATGGGTATCGATGGCTTGCCCAGGAGCAAGTGGCAGAGGTGTAGAGATGGCTACTCACGTCTATCTAGCGCCAGTATCAAGAATAAGTAGAGCTTTACCTTCACTTTCCCATATGCCTGGATGGCATACATAGGGCCTTCATTTACTCCTGGTTTATTTACTATTGCTGTCAAGAGGTCAGATAATACATAGTGTCATATGGCTGGATAATCAGTGAGTAATAAACTTGGAAAGATGTGAAAGGAAGCCATCATGGTCTAATTTAAGATACCATCTCAGCATTAGCCTGGCAGGACTTATGAAAACCACAAAAAAATTTCAGTCACAACAGCTGAAATTAAGATAGAAATACCTGAGAAAGCAGTCACAGTTACAAAATACATGGTCGCAACATAAACTACAGTTTGGATTGCAAATATTACAACCAAAGAGCTCCATCAAAGATTATAATTCTTAATGCACAAAACTAAAATCATGAAACCAGCAAAATAGTTTTCCAGTGCATTACCACTACCCACTTTGTGAGACACAACTAAATCGCATGAACTAATCAGTAACATATCATAGTCACATACCCAAATCTGGAAGGCTACCCCACAGTGCCACACACAGATTCCACACCTGCCTGCTGTAAGTAAGCAATGCATCTGTCTGATCATAACTGAGTTGATCAGCCAAGGCACAATGAGCATGCAGAGCATCCACTCCAACACATGGCATCAGCAGTGGGCAGTCATCTTCCATTTCTGACTGACAATACCGTAGCTGGATTTGTAGATGACCTTCCAGTGCCTCCTGAATTGTGTGTACAGAATACATTACCACATGTCAAATTGAAAAGATGAAACATTATATGCAATTTATCTGTGACCTACAGTGAAATAAAACCAAGGGACATAAAACACAGAAAATCAGAAGTACCCACAGCATACAAATATATAACAAAAAAGCACAGCACAGCTTTCAAAGAATCTGTTTGCCCTAATATATTAACCTACACTTCCTCAGAAACTTTTTCCCTGAATTCCTTCACCAGATATGATTCAATTAAAACAAATCAGAACACAGTGTTTTGGAGTTAGCACACGAAGGGTTCAGAAATGGTGGTGGCTACTTCACTACCACTTCTCTCTCTCCACTGCCCCCAAAACCCAAATTCCACCACTGTCATATTAAGTTTCTCCTCCATTTTTAAGATTCATATTCTATGTTCACCAGCTGAGTATGTCAGCAAACTGTACTACACTGCACAGCAATATTCACAAAATAAAGCCAACATGCTGAAGGTCAATTATATCTGGCAATGCATAACAAAGTGGATCTTCCTGAATCAAAAGACAGGCTTAACAGCTACAATGAAGCATGTTACAGCACACAGCAAATCACAGATGCACAATAAATAAACCTATAATCTGCTCATCTAGAAATAATTTGCACTTAAAAGGATGGCAAGTTGCCTATGATGTAGTACAAAAACTTGAAATTTTGACATATTCACAAACTACCACACACATATAAAAACGTACTCATTAACACCTATAGTTTAATTTGATCTAGTGGATATAGCACCCCCCCTCAGCCTGTTTTGTGTTTTGTGCCTACAGGGCTTCATTCACAATGAAATCTATGCCTCACTGTGTACTTAACCCTTAGCCACCGAACGACATATACATATTTGACGCGAGGTGCGCCCTTTAAATAGCTGAACGGCCACTAAAGTGGCCGGGGGGGATTTAATTCTGGCGTCAAAAGGTTAATTCTTCATTATGCCCCATTCCTTTCATATGCCAAGCTTCAGTGTCATACATCAGAATGCATATTGCAACGTGTAATCCTTGTGTATTTATGATACAATTCAGTTTGAAACTTGGTTTATTACTCCCAGTGCTCAACTCCTTTTTGTCACATGTGATATGCTATATAAGATACAACCTCATAGTCAATGCCTGTGAACAAAAACTATGAATCCTACACTCAGGATGATGATGATTAAGGTCCTTGTTACGTGTCAGCTGCCATGAGGTGTGGCACCACTGTACTACAACCACACTGTTAACCTTGTCTGCAGAAGAAAGAATGTCTTTAAGTGAACGTGACAGAAAGTTATGTAGTAAGAAATTCAGAGCATAAGCCACAGTCACGCAGTCCTTGATGTCAAGCGGACCTAATTCCTGCACCAAATATTCAATGAAAATTTCCATAGCAATTTGTGGACTAGTATCATATCAGTAACAGGGAATGAAGGTACTGTCAATACCATCTTGAATGAATTGCGCTTCACTAGTAAAGCAAATATATATATATTTACAAGGATGGCAAATGCGCCAATCCAGTAGCAAAACTGTGAACAAGCAGTTAAATCTTGAGGTCGTTGAGCTTAACACGCTAAATATGATAAGGGTATAATCCAGTTTTCATGAAACTGTAAGTGATCATGCAATTTCAGACAGCCCAACATTTCTTACAATAAATTATACCAGAACGGCTGTTCTGAAAATTAAAAAATGTCATTAGAACCAATTAATGCACACTTCTGCATACAGGAAAATATGTGAAGTCTCACCCTTGAGTGGATGATTAAAATGTAGTTGAGTCCCTGGAGATGATTCAACCGAATCACATCAAAATGCTGCACAATATTTAGATAGAAATAGTCATACTGTGTAATTAATAAAATAATGTATTCTAATATGACCACAATAGACATCTGGTACTAACACCAAATAACTTACAGCAATTCAAACATTGACAATTTTAGTATGTACCACTATGGACAACATCAGGGAAAAACCTTACAATAAAACAAAATTAGTGTCCTTCTTATTCCTAAGCTTCAGTACGTCATGTAATTTGAAATAAACATTACTGAAAGGAAACCTCATATCAAAATCATGTGTTAAGACTTCAAACCTCAGCAGACACAACTATTCTGACCCACTTCAAAGATGGCTCTCCTTTTGACTCCACTTTCACTGCATTCAGTGCAGCCTACACGCTACAGAAGTGTCTGTATGAAGTGTTGAGCTTAACTTAGCTGAAGCCACTGTTGCACATTTACCGGCCAACATATGGCACAAACACTACAATTCAGTCCTTGGAATGGGGGTTTCCTAAGCTTTGCAACAGGAGAGGAAATTCTGCTGACAAGAGAACAGAGAATTACCACTCACTGTCACAGCATACATTTTAACAATATGTCACGTCACACCTATGCACCTGATACACAGGTTCAGTTGCACGAGTAGGCCCACCAATGTTTCAGTTCAATACATATGACATGCCTGGTTATAAGATGTAACAGCAGTTGCTGTCAGTCAACATTACTCATGTCAGGAATGGTTCTGAGTCAAGTACACGTGGAAGTTGTGGTGCAACCTGTTTTATGCACCCATACATACCTACAGCACTATGCATTTTACAAGCCCACAGCTTCCACAAGGGCAACTTCAGTGTGTGTGTGTGGAATATATTTAGCCATTTACAATACTCACCTTTTATTCTAAACCTAAATATCACCCTTCAAGTTCTTGTGACCCCTCTCCCTGTACTAAATATCAAGATAAACACTGGGTAAATCTGCATGTCAGTAAGCTGTAAGCAAACAAATGCCAGAACAGCACTCAAAAAGCTAAAAGATGTCTGCGGACCTCTGCCCCAGTTACATTTTGAACAAAACTTGCACCTATTACATGCCTTGTTCCCTCTGATTTACAATATTAATATATTCGGAACCCTACTATAACATACAATGACTTCTAGGGCACAACTTTCCTTTCACTGATGCTGCAGTTGTCACCAAGGTAAAATAAATGACAACTCCTTACACACACCTTCTTCAGAACTGCCTGTACCATATTAGCACTAACCGTGAAGTTGACTGATGGGTCTTTTCCACCTCCAGAAATCTGAAGTCTCTGTACAATGCACTGAGAACAATCGCCTTGTGTCCGCCCAGCAGTGAAGACGCTCAGATCTGACAGTTGTGCTCTGAGTGGCATGATGGAAACAGCCTTCTGTGTGTTGAGTGTCAGCAGGGTAGTGTCTCGACCCCAGCCTACACGAAAGCTCCTTCCCATCACAAGGCCTCTATCAGCTAAGCAGTTGGCTGACATATGTCCCACGGTAGACTTGGACAGGGGAACTACCTCGCACTGATGCTTCAAAACTGCTACCTTTGGACGAACAGTTGGGGGTTGGATCCAGGGTCCCACCGGCAAATGGGATGATGGTCTAACATGTGGGATATCCTTTGTCCCTGTGCAGTAAAAGGCAATCTCTAGCAAATAACGCCCTCCTCATTTTCACTAAAGGCTTACTCAATTTTTTTTATCAGTAACACAGTATCACTGTCAGTGAGAAGGGGAATCTCTAGCCAACCACAAAAAACTATTACTAAAATTATATTCGAAGCAGCTCTTTATTTGCAGTACAGTGTCACAATGAATTGGTAAACACATAACCAACTTTTATTATCCTCATAATCTTAATGCCATTAGAGTTCAGTCAACCAGACATAACAATGTTCACAATAAATGAGCCAGAATTTAACATATGTTTACATGTGAATGTACAGCACATACACCTAACATTTATGGGAAACCATCAACACAACAGCTCAAAATTAAATGATGGTTCGTGGGTAAAAACAGAGTTAAAAGCAACTTTAAATGTTGGTGTTCATCATTGTAACAGACAAAGCTGAGAAGTCATCAATGATATGCTGCACTTAATTCAGGGTTCAAGGGTTATCAAAACACTTTTAAATTTCAACTGTCAACAGAGACAAGGTGACACATGAAAGAATCAGAAAACTACTTCACTAATTATAGCAACATAAGACACTACACATGCAAAATACGATACACATTTAAAATTCCAGAACTGCTATACCAACACACAAAAGCAAATGAATCACATCCTTATGTAGTCAAATCTGGATTTTTATGTTCTCTTCAATCTACATTTTCCTTGATTCTATGTGTGTTTTTATCAGTGCCTCTAAAAGAACAATGTTAAATTTTCCTTGAATATGTTCAAACTGACATCCTCTGTTGCCTTTGTGTTGATGTACTGTGCAGTCCAGCTCAGCTCCTAACTACACACTGATCCCTTCTTACATGGCAGCAATGGCCAGAAGAGCGTCAGCAGCTAATCTGGGTTACTCCATCATACAGAACACACGACCCAGAAAAATGTCCATTAGATGCACAGAACCAATACATGATGGCTCCCTTCAGCAGCACGGAGAGCAAGGTGTATAGCATCCACCAGTAACATACTTCAATGGGCACATGGACAAAGTGAACCAGATTACATTTCTAACAAAATCAGCATAAACTTACTAATTTCATCAGCTAAGGAGCATTTCATTTCTTTGAATCCATATGCATTGTAAATCATGTCTTCAGAAATGTAAAATCCAGGTTTCACCACATACACACAATTTAAGTAACACAACCACGACAAATATCACCGAGTTTTTCTTTTTTGTGATACTATGACTAACTTAAATCAAAGATCACTAAGCATGCAGTGTTTATAGGTATCATGCAGCAAATACTTGATCACCACAAGGAAAAATAAATGTGAAGGCATAAGAGGAATGATACATCCCACACCAGGCTCCATTCTCTCATTCATCTATATATAAAACAAAAGATGTTCTGCAACCAAAATGGAGTAAGCAGCAGAACATAAATGGCTATTAAAAATACTGTTAAATCATAACCCACGGTGGATATGCTGCTGATATATTAGTATGCCTGCACATATGAACTATGACAATACAAGCAGCAGTGCATGTCAGTTGGTTCTAGAATCTGCGTGTTTTCTTGGAAAGGCAGACGATGCTGAAATATTTTGGACAGCAATTTTTTTCTACTTCTAAGCCTGTTGGAGGAAATATATGTTACAAGATGAGTAATGCATGTTTTCAGGTATTAAAATGTTTGCAATGTCCAAGAAATAACTGTTTAGAGAATAAGTGGGAAACAAATGAGAGTCTGATACAGAGCATTCGGTGAAGGAGTATGAGGAAGAGGAGAGAATTATGCAACAGGAATACATGACATCAGAAGATGTATTACAAAATTTCCTGCAAAAATTTCTCCTTCAGCTGGTACATAAAGCATGTTATTAAATCTTAAATTACATAAACTCCTGCTCAAGAAAACAACAACACATTAAATTACAGTACAATAAGTTTTGCTACAATCTTGCATTAATTTTACAACCAATGGCACTGCTATATCTGCACATAAAAATTTCCCTGAAGAAACCTTAACTGAAAGATAAAGTAACGTTTAATCACAAATGAAATTGAAATAACATATAGTAAAGATGCAAGTGTAAGAGAGGAAGGCAGATAATTAAGCGTTTGACTCTAATACACAGCTAAATATTGCTTACACTGCTTGAAGATTCATTTGTCAAAACAATACAACAGAACAATTCAACAATCATTACATTACAAAATAGCCCAATGGGTGCTAGACTGTGTCAAATTTTTCATACATTTCAAAAACAAAGTTATCTGTGTCTTAATCCAGCACCACACCATTAAGTCACATGTGTGAGAGGTGATACAGTTAACATATGGTACCCTCAGCACTGAACACAGCTGAGCAGTTGGCTTCATACCCTGACCACTTCACCTCCCCTACTGTTCTATTCTCAGTTAAAAACATAAGTTCCTTAGATTAAAAAAAAGAAAAGATTGGGGTGAGGGGGAGGGGGGGAAGCATACTAGTAACAGAGCACAGGAATAAACTATTTTTTTAAAGCAATAAGCCCCACTGCACACAGAAGGAACTTTGCAACCAGGGGAGCACAAGCCCCAGGTGCTTGGTCGCCTGGGCAACTAAATTTTGTACTGCAGTGGCTTACTTTCAGCATAGTAATTGCAGTGTTTCCCCTTACAAACAAAAATGTGTCAGTTCAAATGCACTGAGCAGAAAGCACAAATAGCGGTGACATTTGCAGGTCACTCTAGAACCGTGGGTTCTCAATACGTAACTTGCTTCACGCCATCCTTCCAGTGCCTATAATTTGGAAGTGGCTCTTTGGTTTTTCAGAAAATTTGTGGGCCGCTGCTTACAATGTAAGCAACTGTGCCATAGGGACGATTTAAGTAAATGTGGTTTTTTTCAAGTCCTGCACTAAAGCAAGCTCTCTCATAAAATCCTGAAGTACAAATAAACCTGTGTTGCCCTTTACTGTACATTTCTTATCACCTATTGTGTACATCTGCAATACACAAATATTCCAGAAACACTGAACCAATCAAGCCTTCTGCATCACAAAGTGAATGAAAAGGCATACATAAAATATGTGGTAAATGCTCATTCACCCAGACTAGATCCAAATCACTAATAATAATACTAATAATAATAATAATAATTTCTTTTACGTACAACCTTTCCATAACTCTACAAAACAATCTTCTATAAGAATCTTGATTTGTCCAGCAAAATTAGAAATCATTAAAGATCCGATCCCTATGAAGAGTTAATCTGTGATTAATCAATTAAACACAGCAGCTTATCTTGAGGCATATTTTTCCCCCTTCCCAGTCCTACTGCAACAGCAGATTTATAATCTGTTTGAATGCCAATATACATTCAGTTCATCTGCCACACAGAGTAATGCTAGAACTACAAAAACTAGTGAAAAATGCAGTTCTTTCCATATTTCATCTGGACTCAAATATGTATTCTGTTTGCCAAACTCATTCCAAAGATTTCAAATTATGGAAAATTAAATATTTTTCTGTAATTCTGGATTTGAAGATACACTCAGCCATTCATGCTATGCAAGTATATGATGTATACAACACACACTGAAATTAAAATAATATACTGCAGCAATCACTTTATTCACAAACAAATGCACTATATAAAATTTCACATTAAAACACTTAAAATTGCCACAACACGTTTTGATCCTAAGATCATCCTCAGGGAGCTACGTTGTTCCTTGCTAAAGTCATTTTAAAAACATTCACAAAATAATTCCATTATATTAACAGGGTGCTGTGGCAGCATATCGCGTCGTGTAAGAGTACGTTGTTAGGAATGTGTCTGGCTATGGTGTACGTCGTGTGTTATGGGTGTGTTACTACATAACACACGACGCACACCATAGCCAGACACATTCCCAACAACGTACTCTTACACGACGCGATATGCTGCCACAACACCCTGTTAATATAATGGAATTATTTTGTGAATGTTTTTAAGATGACTTTAGCAAGGAACAACGTAGCTCCCTGAGGATGATCTTAGGATCGAAACATGTCGTGGCGATTTTAAGTGTTTTAATGTGAAATTTTATATAGTGCATTGTTGGTTAATAATTAAAGTGATTCTATGAAATGCACAGTGCAACAATGAGGATAATATACTGTAATATTCAGACACACAGACCGTGTGTAACAAACACAGCACATTTTGTGCCAATGAAATGCACGCACTAAAGAACAGAGTAATAGGGCAGTACAGACACTAAAATTTTAGGCAGAATAAGGCAGCACAAATTGGAATGTATTTTTTTGACATCAAACCCTACTCTCCTGTAATCATCATATTCGTGGTCATACATGGAAATAATATGCCTAGACAGCAAACCACAAAACCTGTAGTCCAGTCTTGACTAATCATTAATCACTGTAAATTCTGAAGTTGGTATTTTCCGATAACATATTCCTCCAATGATAAAATAGCAATGGAATGCATTCCATGACCCTATAAAAATTCTGCAGGATATCCTGCTGCAAAGACATCAATTATTTTTCAGTTAAAAAACAAACAACTGACATAATTTAAGAAGCAGTTCTATAACTTACTCATACAACAGCAAATCACTTAGTCTACTGATAAAATATGAAATCAGGGGCACTTTTACTTGTATATCCAGTTCATATTTATTTTAAACACATTGTAAATACCAATGTGCACTCATCAGGCAAGAACACATCGTATATGAATTCTAGAAGCTAGAACTCAAACAACTAAAATGAGTTGTAATTATGCCACTCAATTAATCATGATATTATATTACACTAGTAAACTGAAAAAAGGAAAAAATCTAACCCACAACTACAACTATCAACAATTCTAAAAAAGAAAAAAAGATACTTGCTTTGCTGAAATTCATTCAGTGTACTGGCATATTCTGCACAGCTAGATACTAAATGAACCAAAACACCACAGAACTGACCTTGTGAAAAAATAAAACAATTAAAAATATATACAATTTCATAACCTTTGGAATATGTAAAGACCATTTAACATGATACTATTTTCAGAAAATACACATCAATTCTATCCAACAAATGAAGGAGTGGTTACTCGCTGCATATGTGGTACTGACACAAAAAGTCTGAGCCACAAGTACAGATACTAATAATAATAATAATAATAATAATAATAAAAATAAAAAGTAAACCTCACAAAATATATATTATAATCCATAACAAGATATACAGACCTATGACTACATACTTAAATGTAGAATTATATTAAAAGACCCATTATTTACTGACACCATAGTGCACAAACTTACAGCTGTATACTACAAGTTAGTTTCAGAGATGTTAATAGTCATGTAAGTATAAGAACGAATTAGCTACAATGACTGAAATTGTGATGTTACCAACATCTAAACCATCACATACAAATGTGTGTCCTATATTCCCTCACCTGCAGTAGGTTACGCTGTGTACAGCACCTGAACAGAAACTCATGAACATGCAGTACCTAGGGCAGAAACACTGCCTTCCTCACTCCTGAAAATATCTACACCAAATCAGGTCAGATTTAAAAACAATGCTGCAAGATTATTGCAAAAGTTCCTTACAGGTATACTAAGCATATTCTCCAAAAAATAAACTATTTTGACTTTTATATGAAATCTGAATGTATGATGTGAATATGGAGGTTAAGGTCCCCTTCCCACCCCACTACCTTTTAGGTGGTCACCAGATACAGGTGATTTGGCCTGGACAAGTGGTGTTGCCTCAGGGTAGTATGTGTACTGTGCTCCAGCCCACATGACAATGAGGCACTGTTATGAATCTCTGGCAAGTTCCCACTGTACATAGCAGCCCCATTCATAAGGGGGGGGGGGGGACTGGTAGTGGTCTATAAAAATGTCCCTAGTTACTCCTGGGATGAATTCAAGACATTCACAGTCCTTCAGGAGAGGCAACTTTAGTAGTCACTGAACATAATTCTGCCTCCATGCTTTGGGTCTGGCAATGCTGAGTGAGGGAGTACAGGCGTGAACCTAAGTTAAAACTTGCTGGAAACATTTATATGCATCAATGCATACACATTTGTTGTTGTTGTTCTTATTCTTGTTATACTATTAGTATAGATTCCATTTCATATGGGCCAATGGATGAAAATAAACACAAAGTACAGCAACAGATAGATAATCAGGGCATCAAATACTTGCAATGCCTACTTCTCACCCTTAATGGCAACTGATGTCCTTTGTGGGCTTGGTTCATGAGCAGAGAACTGTGTGCGGAACAGAGCGAAACTCTTGGGTAATCTAGGTATTGAAATTTCCCTCTCAAGATCAGCTTCTTCACTGAAGTCACCTGTATCAGTATTCAACAACCTTCCTCCATGAAAATGCGTCAGCTCCATGAGATCTGAAAGAAGGCAAAGAATAACAAACAAAAATGGAAAGGGATACATACAGGAGGTTAAATTAAGGAGGAGGGTTCGGTGGAAAACATTCAAATTATATGACACACAGACATTAAAAAACAACATTTATGATTTTACAAAGCTGTCAAGTGGATTGCATCGGTTCAAGTTGCATCCAATTGTACACTTTTCTGACAACAGTGATCAATTTTCAGTTCCACAACAATGAAAAAACACTACATCAGCCGAAGAACTTTGACTTGTGTAAAAACTAGTATCCACATTTATGCCATTTTACTTCAAATCAGATTCTTCTTACAAATACACATATGAGGTTATACTGCATATCTCATATTTCACAAAAACTTGTAACTACAAACACACTTACCAGATTCCAAATCCCCCTCTTGTTCCATAAAGAAGGAAGATTTCATCAGCTGTACTTTGTGTGTTGGTGATCCAACTTCCCTTGCCAACAGCATTGTTGGGCTCTGCTGCATTTTTTCCAATTCCTCATCTGAAAAAATTATATCACAGGAAACTTTTAACACATATTTTAACAATTCTGCACAAAGTTTCCAGAGCAGAGTACACAAAGATGATGGGGTCAATACAACATAACACATCTATTTTAACTGATTATTGAACTCCCTAGGCATGTTTCACTGTAGTATGGTATGAACTTAAAATGAATATAATGGAAGGTGTTCCACTCATTAACAAATTACTTCAATTAGCATGGCAAATTCACAAATTACCATTACCATATACTCCTGTTTGCTTTTGGATACCCTCTTCCATATCCTGATCATCCTCCAACAGCACAGGCACTAGGCCACGACGATGGCCTATGTCACTGGACACTAACCCATCTGACAAACCAAGTGATATCTGAAATGTAAGTAAACATTAAGTACTCCATTTGACAAGTACCATAATACCACTGACCACAACTTAATGCTCCCAAGCTACAAGGATCTATTGCAATGTACCATTAAAATATTTATGTTTTCACCCCAGTTTCTTGCACAGAATGTAGAAATATGACACATGAATGCAAAACAACTGGTTAATACATATGCCCTCGAGCAAGAGCTGTCATGACTGAGACTACGGACCTAACAATCCTATTGTACATGAGATGACAAAAAGACCAGCTTGCTGATGAATCACCCAAGAAGACCCTTGGAGCAAGTAAAAAATGGTTTGATTGCTTCAGAAAATGAGCTATTTTGCGCAATACACAACGATACATTTAGGTGTCTTGCAATGTCATGGTTCAGGCCCATTTCTCGTCTCATTAGAAAATGCTCTGTTACCGCAATGGCAAACGTGGAATCTGGTTAACATGGTTTTTCAAAGAAAACATTCACCACACTGAGTGTGATTCACCTGTAACAAATGGCATATGGTTATGCATATGACCTTCACTGGTATATTAGTAAACCATCTGTTACATGCATGATGTTCTGCCGACTTATTTTTGTGGGAATTTCCTGCTGAGTAACTTCTGCTTATCAAAATGGCTGATGGATAGTGTATCTTATTCAAGTCACCAGCCTTCACAAACTCAGTCAACTAATTTACTCCATGCAGCACAGTCCTTCTTGAGAAGCCAACCAGCTTCAAATAGTCAAGAAAATCCCTGCATTTTATGGAACCTCAAAGTTTGTTACCACATTTACAATTGCCCCCCACCTGTCCCTATCCTAAGCCAGATCAATCCAGTCCATGCCCACCCCATCACACTTCTTGAAGAGCCATCTTAATATAATCCTTCCATACATACCTGGGTCTTCCAAGTGGTCTCCCCACCAAAATGCTGTATGCACCTCGCCTCTCTCTCGTACATGCTACATGCCCTGCCCATCTCTTTCTTCTCAATTTGATCACAGAAATAATATTTGGTGAGGAGTACACATCATTAAGCTCCTCATTATGTAGTTTTCTCCACTCTCATGTTACCTCATCCCTCTTAGGCCCAAATACTCTCCTCACCACCCTATCCTCAAATACCCTCAGCCTGGGTTCCTTCCTCAATATAAGTGACCATGTTTCACACCCATACACAACTACAAGCTAAATTATAGTTGTGTATATCTTTATATTTTTGGACAGCAAACTGGAAGACAAAAGATTCTGCACCAAATGATGGCAAGCATTCTCTGACTCAGTCTCCTCTTAATTTCTTCCTGAACAGAATTATGATTCATTATGTTTGTTCCCAAACATCTGAACTCTTCCACCCTTTTGAAGGATTTATTATCAGTCTTTACATTATTATTTTTCCTGCATTCTGATTTCAAGACATGACAATGTACTTAGTTTAATCAGCATTTACTTCTAGACCAATCTCCTTGCTACTGGCTACTGAAGCTTCTTTGTTTCCCTTTACAGTATGTATGCTTCTGCCCAATATAGTACAACAGCATCATACACCAAAAACTGATGTGTTCTATTTAATTTCAAGACATTCTGGTTTACCTGAACCTAATGGCAAAGTTGAAAAGCAATGGCAATAAAGCATCTCCTTGTTTCATACCATTTTTAATAAGAAACATATCAGAAAAATGTTTGCCTAGCTGCAGACACATTTTTACTAGCCTTACCAGTTTCATGGGGATACAAAACTAAATGAGAATTTTATACAAGACCTTCCTCCTAATGGAATCGTGTGCTTTATTTAGGTCTATAAATAGCTGACGAACTGTTTCATTTTATTCACATTTTTTTTTCAAGTATTTGACGAATGCAGAATATATGATCAGTAGTAGACCTCTGCATTGAAAGTCACACTGATGATCCCCAATAATTTCTTCTGCATATGGAGTTAAAACTCGACAGCAGTATTTAAAACAAATCACTGTAGTTCCATTAAACATAACCATGTTTTTAAATCAGGAATGACTACACACTTGTCTAAAAAGATCAGCAGCAGTCATCATTACAAAAACTTTAATACAGTGCAAATTATGCTTGTTATTTGAGATCCCTTATGACTTACACAAAAAAATTTACATAAAACAACATAAAAATTATTGGATTGGTAATGTCCTGGCTAGTGACTGTGTCCAAGGTGTGTATAAAAACATCAAATAAAAACAGCTGAAATAAGATTTTTATGCGTGTAAAAATTATCGAGTCACAAGTGTTGGCCACATAATGTAAGACTCAATGACAATCTTATAATGTGATACGCAGAGTTTATAGGTAGGCAGTAAATATGTAGATACAAATGTCTTTATATGTATTCCACAAATATTAATTATACCCAGATCAATGCATTAGGCATGTTGTATTCTATAATATTTATTCCAAGACAGGAGATCTCATTATATTTATAAGGTGTACTGTAGGATTGGCATGACGTACATGTGTGTGGTCTGTGACAATTTTTGCACACACAAGAAACCAAATTTTTTTTACTATTTTAACAATTTTTCTACCTATATTTAGATGGTTTTATACACAACTTGGACACAATCACTTGCCAGGACATTACAAACCCCACCATTTTTATAGATTTATATAATTTTTGTAAGTCATATGGGATCCCATACAACAAGCATAATTTCCACTGTATTATACCATATTTTAAAGTTTCTGTAATGGTGGCCTGATGGTTTTTTTAAACCAAAACACAGTCATTCCTGAATAAAAAATGTGGCTGTGTTTGACAGAACTATAATGATATGTTTTAAGTTCACAAATGCAGTGGGATGTCCTATGTAAAACTGACAGCAGAATGTTTTATATGTAGCTGACAAAAGAGATAATGCCTCTGTAGTTACTTACTCCGTGGAGCAGAGTCCTACTTGAGAAGCCAAACAATTTGCAGCTAGTCAAGAAACTCAACGCATTTTATGGAACCCGAATGTTCATTACCGCATTCACAATACTACAATCTGTTTTATCACCCTTCTTATAAATAGGTGCAATGATTCGACTCCTTCCACTCTTCAGGCAATTCCTCTTTAGTCCAAACAGAATTAATAAGTTACAAGGATCTCAGAGTGAACTGTTCTACCACCTCCTCTTATTAATTCTGCCATGATTTTTAGCTTTTCAAAAGCCATCCAAATCCCAAAGGCACTCAGCCCAGGCACTAGTGTCTCTGCTGTATGTATTTAGGTCTGCCTAACATCATTAAGCCCAAGTACATTCCATAGCTGAGAGAAATGGTTCCTAGCCTATCAAAAATACTGTGGAAGTCTGTGAACAAATCAACCTTCTCATCCTTCACTTTATTAGTTCTAGGCTGGTAACCCTTCTTAGAGTCACTAATGCCCCTTTACAAATCCATGATATTTTTGTTCTTACTTTTAGTTGTAAGTTCATCAATTTTAGCTTTCAGATATCCTTCTCCTGAAATGTTGACTAGCTTGATGTCTTAGATTATCTACATTGTCTCATATAAGCATTATAAAACCACTCTCTTCAGGTCTGCCCTAAAATTTTTGAAGTTGTACAGCTCACAATTATGCATAATCTAACTTCCCAGTCTGTCTGTTCATCCACTGCTTCACAGTGGAAACATACAAAATTTGGCACACATGTTAAGAGCTATAAAGTGATGCATAAAAAAAATTTTGAATCAAAAAAAATTTGCAAAAATTAAATCCCAGTGCAATCACTTCGACACAGTTATGCATTTACCACTACCCTAACTGTGAAGTGAAAAACTAAGAAAAAAATTTGTCTTTGTCTGCATCACACAAGGTGCTCAAGCAAACATTTAAGACAACTGTTCTAAATTGTCAGTCAGAGTGAAAAGAAAAGCAGCAACTTTTTATGCTCTTCATAAAATAAATCAGGATATGACTCGCAAGTCCTGTAGCATGCATGCAGGTATATGAAGTTAACAGAAAACATCATGCGTAAAACTCAAAAAGAGACAGTACTTTTGATATGCAGGCACTGATGGAAGAGTATCAACAGACACATTCAAAAACAGGACGTAAGGATGTTAACCAAATTCAACTGGTACAGGCAATGAATCACAAGTTCCATAGTCAATACATCAACCAACAAATGTACCTGATAAAACGCAATTCATAACAAGTACCACACTCCTACACTGAATGCATGAATATGCACAGTATGAGTAACATAAAATTCTCCAGTTCTATAGTTTCTTGAACATCAAAGTGGCAATAGCCCCCTCCATACAGTATCTAACTTCCTACTGCACTGACCTCTGTGGCAAGCAACTGCTGTTCAGTTTTCTTTTGCTGCTCTTTCTGCAGTTTTTCTTCTTGCCGATGTACAGTAGGCTTGAACTTCTTGACATCAGAAACTGGTATGTCTTCTTCATCTGAATCACTTAAGCCATATTTGGAGAAGTGGTCAACCTTGCAATAATGATTAGTGAAAAGAAATGCATTAAAATGCAATACAGGATAAGTATTAGATACAAAATTGTTTGGTATAATAAAGTTTAGTTTAGTTCTACTTCCACAGTCCTCATTTCCTTCCTTCAAGGACAAACAACTAAACATTATATCAACAATTAAGGAATGCCACTTTGCAAAATGTCGTTCATGATTCCAATGTACAACCTCTTCCATACAAGACTTACTAGCAGCCACTTAAACTACCACTGAATGGTACATCCTAAAAAGTTTCTTTGACCCTACACATCCTTCTTCCCTGATAACTCAGTGCACAGTCTGAAGCGTGGATAAAATATAAGATCCATCTACTGAACATAATCATTACAGAGACATGTGCATTTGGGAAGCAGAACTGTTCAACATGAAAATATAAGATACTCCCAAGCCTGTGCAAAAAAAGTCTGCATTGCAACTGGAGGAACAATTACTGTTGTTCAATGTGGTGTTTTGTGTGATCAGTCACATCTTGCATTCACTGTCACAGCAGACAAGCAAGCACGCTACTCCAGAAGCATATATGATTACAAGCAACACAGTTCTGCCTTTGATAACCACTACCTAACATCCTGCTTAATGATTGTAACACACCTCACTGTCATAACAGACCCAATGCTTTTCACATGGGGGAAAGAGTGGGGATAGAAATGTTTTTCCTGGATTGAAACTCATAAATGCTACAACACATTAAACAATGTTTAAGACTTTTCTTTCCTAAAACATACAGCTTTTGAGTTTACAATTATCACCATCATCATTAGTTTCCAGCCTACACAATATGACAGATGAATGGATCCTGTAAACTACAGACTTAACAGAAACCTTCTTGGCCCATTGGCTAAAATGTGTACAAGGAAGAATGAAATGAGATTACAAGTTCATTACAGGATATCAGAACACTACGATCAACTGCCAGAACATCTACAAGGAATAATTTATTTCATGACTTGCAAGGAATACAATGGTAGACAAAAATGTATTTCTTTAAACAACCACCAACCTCTCAGGTGTGAACTAGGACAGCAGAGCCAGTACAGCAATTTGCTACAAGCTGGACAATCTGGGGATCTAATCCCCTTGCAGGAGAAATTTTCCCCACCAAACCAGACCAGCTGTGGGGCATACCCAATCTCCATTATAATTGGAACTGGGTCATTTCTGGGGGGTAAAGTGGCCAGCATGTGCCTTTAACAACCTATCCCCATTTAGCAATCAGGGTAAAGGAGAAGAGCAATACCTCTACTTCCTCTCTGTGCCTACATGGCCTTACCGTTACCTCTACTACCATCTCGGATACTCACTTTGAACACCCAGGAACCAGTCAGCGGCCGATACTCTAAGAAACGTGTATGCAGCTTTGCACAAACTCGACGTAATTTTCCTTCATAGTCCATCTGTTTCAGTCGCTCTGCATCTGTGATTGGAGTGTGAGTAGTCTTATCCATTGGCCAAACACGGTCCAAAGTCACCTGTGCTCGACGGTTTAGCCCAAACCCCACTGGAGGCTTCTTATCATCATCAGGATACAACGTAACTTCCTTGTGACGGAAGTGTACTGTAATAAAACACAAACAGCAATAATGCAAAATATAACTGAACAATGAATTCAAATTTGTCATGAGATGAATAATAAGAGTTCCATGTAGTTATAATTAAACACAAGCTGCATCATCTGCTGCTCATGAGAACTGTTGATAATGCACATCAAGGATCACCTTGTTTCCCTATCTCCAATAAACAAAATACATGACCACAAAACATTCATTTGGATTATTAATATAAATGTTTTATGAAGTATAACCACTGAAACAAATATTTAATACAGATAAATGTTCAGTACTGGTAAGAGCAAGTTAAATCAGCATTCGCAAACCAAGTAAACAAGTAAAAACTGTGGTATACTTCAACATCCAGGTATCCAACTACTACTGATACATTATTATTCTCAAAGGACTTCTTCCACTTCATATTACATTGAAATTACAAACACACAACATAAATTTGAAATCATGTCTGGTAAGTTTCTCACTTCAAAATGTACTTCAACTGCCAAGTCAACTTACTAATAACAGTGTCACAAACCATAACTGAACTGACAGTATGCAATTATCTTGTTAATTTTAATGGAAATCTATCCAAATTACACTTTGGGAAATATATGGTACTGCACAAGTATGTGTTTTGAGATACTCAACGGTTACAAGTCCATTTCCCCACACATCACCCATATGGTTTGCTTTTTAGACATCTGTGACAATGTGTATATGTTCAGTCTGACACAACTTGAATTCTACATAAACATTTAATGCCTGTACATGTATAGTAATGCACACTACATGTTCGGTCTATGCTGAGACCATCATCACTTATGACAATACATTGTTTTATGTAAGGAAGATAATTATTGACCAAATCTTGTCATGCATGGTAATATGTACAAAGGTACATATTACAGTAAAATTCATACAAGTAAAATCTCAAGGGGCCTCTTTATTCATTTTCTTCCTTATGTACAACTTTGTATTGGCATACCTGAATATGGTCTTGGTATACACCAAAACATGTAGTACACATGCAAGGAAAAGTTCACCCCAGAACAGGCCACAAAGGCAAAGAGGGGGAGTAGAGGTATAGCCCTACTCTTACTTTAACCTCAGTGCTAGATGGGGATGGGTGGTCAACGCCACACCCCGGCAACTTTACCCCTGGGAAAGACCTGGTACCCACTGTATAGGAGGCTGGGTGGGCCTCAGAGCCAGTCTGGACAGGTGCGGAAAAGCTCGCCCCCACCAGGATTTGATCCTTGGAATGTCCAGCCCATAGTGAGTCACTAAACCAACTGAGCTATACCAGAACCCGCATGTAGTAGACATGTAAAAGCATTAAATCATTATAGAGAACTTGGTTGTGTCAGAATGAACAATGTAACTAATTAGCACAACAGGACAGTGTCCATAAATTGGCATTAAACATTTGTTTTTAACTGTGAATGTTAAATTGAGTCCCACTAGTTATCAACAAGTAAATGCACTACACCAAGTTTAAACCTTTGGCACCTACATCAGGTACACCTATAATGCAGAGTGATACTCAAAAACAAATGTTAAAAAGTACCGATATGGCCATTTAATGGGCTCCTTATACAGTCAATGAAATTCCTGTCTCCTGCACATCACACTGTGCACTTACTTCTGGTGCCAAAGGTTCCATGAGTTGTCATTCATAACCATATGTGCTTCCATGCTGACATAATACCAGGCTCTTGTGTATGACATATTCCTTAAACACCCCTCCACTTTTTACTTCCTTTTCCACTTGTATCTGACTTTAAATATTCATTTTCCATATGCTTTAACTCTCTTGTTGCTCCAACAAATGTATGTGAGGGGTACCCATCAGCTATGGCTTTTACAATAAACAAGCAAACAAGAAGTGATAAATGACACTGGAGAAATTATGATAATGAACCTGTGTTTGCCATATTCACCTATTTCATCCAGGTTAAGATCAGCCACATCAAATGATTCAGGGAAGTAGACATTGCCATAACCCTCACGACCAACTGTGAAGTTATCCACCACACAGCTACCATCATCACGCATATGACATACAAGCTGATCCAGCGTTGGAAGTGTATAGTAGCCAACTCGATGCAAGACAATTCCAGTTGGATGGGAATCCTGACCTTCCAAGACTGCGGCAGGTTCATCTGCCTCCAAGCTGTCATCTGGAACAGAGTCAGCAACACAGTCATGAAATATCTTGAACATTTTTCTTCTCTCTTCTTGCCTGTGAAACTGCTCATTATGTTACATGTGAATCCTCAGATATCAAGCAACACGTAAAATATGTTTAATGAACAAGCACAAGCTACAGAGACCGGTGTATAAGATCCTTACATACAGATCCTGCTGTAATTCGTATCTGTACATGACGGCCTTTATCTTCAATCTTGTTACCTACCAATGTTCATAAAATCTTCTGGCTTATTTTCAAATCAATACAAGTCTTAATGAAAATGATATGCCTTACAAAGCTATTCAATTTGTTTTACACACTCGTTGCAAGCACCTAATTTACATTACTTGAAGATGTTCGCAATGGTATTACATGGGAACATGCTGCCTAACAATGCAGTTTTCCCTTGGGTAGGCACAGCACATCAGATATAGGTGTGCAAACATACCACACGCCTAAAAACAACTGTTCACTGTGGCATTTTCAGTACCACACTTCACACAGATTAGTCATAACTTCCAGCTCCAAAGGCTTAGGTCAAACTGATTGAAACTATAACAGCTTATATGTAGATCCACTGGAAAATGGCCTGAAGGCGAGAACAAGTTGGGGTAATAAATATGATAAATCACATGATGAATTCTTTATTAATAACAGAATGCTACGACTTCAAATTTAAAAACTTAACTGTTTAACTAGGGCAGTCCAGTAAAAAATGCAAATACCAAAATCGTCTAGGAAACGGCAACCTACTCAGTCCTACACATAGGGTACATGTCAGATGTGATTTTCGTAAGAAGTTAAGACATTATAAAGACAGTAATTCCACAGAAACAAAAAGTGCAACTTACCAGATGTTGTTGAGCTGTTGTTGCTGAGATTCTCTTTATCATCCATGTTTAGGGACGAACAATTGGGGTCTTTGCGTGTTTTTAATTCTGCAATGGTGTTGTCAATGAGTGAGCCATTCATCCTTCGTCCAGGACTGAAAGAAAGCAAATACATTTAATAGTGGCTCATCATAATCCTGACATACATAGGGATCTGCAAAGTAAGATCAACACAGTTTTGATAAGATGACTTTTAATTGTACCACTATATTACATAGCAATCAAGGCATACTTTTGTACTATTTTAACCACAATCTTGCATATAAGCAAGCTGCCCCGTGTGATAGGACTAACCATATCCCCACAAGGCAAAAGTAATAAATGCCTTACAAAAAATACCGCTTTATGGCCCAAACAAATGGCAGTCAGACGGGAGCAGGTCTCAAATGAAGGTGGATGGTCTAACATAATCAACTATGTTTGCTGTAAATTATTGGTTTATCTTACCACTATCCATTATAGTAACACAAGACAAAATATAAGGGTATGAACCAAACCAAGACAAAAACAACTATGATGGAATCCTCACACCAGAATTTTTTTTTGTGGGGGGTAACAGTAACTAACACAATAAAGTAAGTCACAAACAAAATACTAACTAAAAATTTGTTGGAATCAGTGTTAGTATAATTTTTGAACTGTCATTAGCTACTTCCACAAACATAATGAATGCCGCATGTGGCTACTGACTATCACATGTAACATTTCTCAAACACTATTATGACCGACCACAGATTCCAGGCAAAATGTCATACTGTTCCCATGCTTAACCCTTTGAAGCACATCCTCTGACACATAATTAAAATCTGAACTTCTACCTCACAGGAAATATCTGCATCTCAATTATTAAGAGTCTAAGTATTTTCCTGAAAGCTGTGGCGTATAAAGGGGGGATCTTCATATAAGCAGGGACATCCTATATTCAGGTAAATGCAGTACTTACTATACTGAGAAAACCCAGAAGAAACAAAACATGACAGCTTCAGGGATGCTACACTGTATAGTTCAGCACACAGGTGAAAAAATTTGAGTCACCTGCTGCCTCCACCTTCTGGGCCTTCTATCAAGAAGGTGGATGCAGCAGACTCCTCTGAAACAATGACACCCATCTGCTGAACTACAGACTGTTACTTCAGATCACACTCCTAATATTCACTGCCAAAAAACCTTAATCTCAGAGACAAATATCAGTCATATGACATGCATTTAAATCAACATTTTTATAAACTAACAGTATTCAGCAGTCCTTCTCTACAAGCTTACAATCACTCAGCACTCAAAAATTCCTACATGTTTAACACAACCCAAAGGATTACCACTGTCTTCACAACAGTATACACCACTGAAACAAGTCCACACCGACATACATGCTACTATAATATACAATAAATATACTATCCTCCAATATGCATGTGTAATTTCTATAAATCGAGTAACCTAATAAAATATACACACCTCATATTTGTGGTTATTATTAAAGGTGATGATGGTGTATCTTGTGCATCTGAGAGTTCATGTTCTCTTTCACTTCCTCCTGTACTTTTACGCAGTGATTTACGGAGCCTGCAACAAATTTAAATCTTGAGAAAAATGAATGCTGCAAATTCTACTTGTTATTAAGTCTGAAAGCCCTATCTCCTTGCTGAACAACAGGACATACAATATGATAATTTTGCAAGTTGTTTTGTATCAGTGTAAAACATCGTTTCTTCATTGGATGGGAAAACAAATTACACCTTCATAAAAATAATAATAATAAAAAAAAAAGGAGTAAGACTAAGAGCCACTGCTTCACAGAACCATTACATAAAATAAACTCTCTCAAAGAGCTTAAACATCTGCTAGGGCATCATACCATGTTGTGTGATCTTGAATTAAAAAAAAAATTCACATTGAGATTAACTGCACTTGCAATGAAGCACCTCAAAAACACATACCACGAGTCCTCAGGCTGCTCTGGAAGTAAGACACTAGTTTGACGAACATCTTTGTTTTCCTTATCAGCTTCTAACAACTCGGTCTGTCCTGGCACAGCAGCTGGCGACTGTGTGGTGTCCTGTCCACTGTTTGGGGTTGCTGCCTTTGGTTTCAGCATCAATCTCTTGATGCTGGAGCGAGGTTGGAAAGTATCCAGCAAAGTGGGGTCAGTTTCCTCAAGGCCCTCAAACAAGGATTTCTTCAACAGAACCAACAACAAATGTTACATTTTAGACATTTTAACATTTCTGACACCTTTAAAGCACAGTGACAACTGTCTGCACCACCCACTTTAACATTTGAAAACTTTGCAACTTGCCCATTCTGCCAACACAGCAGTCCTCATTTAACAATGCTCCAAACAACATTGTGATTTAATTCTGACAAATTTTATTCATAAAAAACTCAATGAACATACCTCAGACTTGGATTAACAGCTTTCAATGGCAACTGGTGGGAACATAATGGGTACTCTGCTTGGTATTTTAATAAATTATTATTGGAAAAAATGTTTGTTGTGTGCAGAGTTCCTGTATGTTGCAGTTTTCAGGAATCAAATCAAATCAGTCCCATTACAGGCCCGACGTGCCCAGAGGGTTCCAGGAAGTTAAGGTTCCCAGATTACATGACAATGGCCCAGGACGGTGGTAAGGTTGTCAGTCTTAAGCACCGGCCGCCTTTACCCCAAGTAAATGCTCGTGGTACTCATTTCTGTTAGAGGCTGAGTTAACCCCAGGGCCATAGTGCGATTGGAAGAATTATGTCAATGAAAAATTCCAAGACACCATCTGGAATCGAACCAGCAACCTTCCGATTTGTAGCACAGCGCCTTAACCACTGTGCTACTGCGGTCCTCCAGTTTTCAGGAATGCAACCGCAATTTTAAGCAAGAATTTACTGCATTGGTATGTCTGGTACAATTCTCAGAATGCAGATGTGATTATTCCCCTGAACACAGTTAACTGACCTCGGTAATGCAGACAGTGTACCCTGAGAATATAACTGGATTGTAAAGTATCGCTTAGATGCACTTTACATTTTAAAGGGTTCTATAAATCATCTGTGTCTTTTGCTATAAAACAAATTAGACTTTATTATGATTACAAACATCAACAATTTCGGCCAAAATATGCCTCTGCCACTACACTACACTACACTACATTACATTACAATGAAAGTTACAACACTTAACATGTGTTAAGCTTCTCAGTACCTTGTAACACACAGACACATATTACTATGGCGTACGGACATGACTGTTATGGTGCATAGTACTACAAAATCACCTCATCCGTATCAGTTCCCTAATATTTTTAAAATGTTTTTCCGTAACAAATGACGACGAATAGTGATCATTAGGAGGAGGAGAAACCTCCTCCTCCTCCTCCTTAGAAGAAGAAGAAGAGAAAAAAAAAAACTAAGAAATACTCTGTGTTTTTATTCACTGAATGTTTACAGATTCTCCTGGTTCAAGCTGAGAGGTCCATGGTTGAAAACCCAGCCCACACAGCAGCTATTCTGACCAAGACCTTCAGTGGTCTTCCTTAGTCTCTCCAACAAATTGTCAGGATAATACCTCAAATAATGCATGGTAACTTCCTTCTGCATCCTTTCCATCCTACTATTTGACACTACACAGTGCAAGATGCTAACACTGACATCAAATAAACAGTGTCTTACTACAACCAATAATTTGCACACACATGGCATGTAAAACTATCAATACCTGAATTTAACACAATTCATGCTGTCACCAAGAAGTGGCTGCTGCTGCTGCTGCCTGTGTTTAGGCAAACATGGAATTACTTGCAAAGGGTGATTACAAGTAAATGTAATAATGTGTAGTTAGTGGCAAAAGACTGCACGTTTACCGACCTCATGTTGACCTGTTCACTAAATAAATTCCAGCTATGTTACACAACAATTTGGCAGCAAGCTGGTGGTTACACATAATGTGCAAGGCTAAAGCTTTACACCTGTACAACACATCTAGAAAAATTACAGATTCATCTGTTTGAATCTTAGGTCTTTTGAGAGGAGAAAGGTTTTCTGCCTTGTTACTACCACATCAATTCAAACCTCCACAAAACTAGTCTCAGCTAAAGTGTTTCATTTTTATATCTATGAACATTTAACAGCCACCTAAGCTTAATTTCCACCTATTTAAAGAATGGTGCAAGTGAATTAGCATTTTCATCTTTCAATATTGGTGTGTTATTTTACTGATGTATAAAAAACACTTACTTTGGAAAGCGAAGATACCCCCAACAGCTTCACCTTGATTTTAGCACTTCCTCTTGGTGAGACTTTGAACTGGTTATTGGTGACAGCTGCTTTTTGGGCTGCTGGATTTGTTGGTTTAAGCAGCTCTTCTGCTTTTCCAGTTACCTATAGAAATATACCATTATTAACAGCCACTTTCAAATACTGCAAGTTATTCTCCTTAAAGAAACATGACATTCAATATAAAACTTACAGGCAGCAGGTTTCGAAATAATGGAGAGTCGCCAAATGGCATTGAGGCCAAGGCCAGAATTTGCTGGTGTACTGTTCCACTGCCTGGCTGATTTGTAACCATGTTAGTTGCAGTTCTGTAAATATAAAAAACATCACAGTTTTAAACAGCACAAATGGTCTATTGTTAGTCATGCCAGCTGTTAGGAAGAGACCACTATATTGTGAATCATTAGGATAGCAGAAACAATTATCAACACCCACTTCCAAACTTCAGTTAAAGAAGTAACTAGCACATCACTATGAATGGATTCAGTCCTCCATAAATTCCAAACTTCAGACCCGTTTGTTGTAGATATTAGGTAATGAAACTTATTTGCACCTTTCCAGTTACTATCAGAAGGATAGGGGGGAAAAAAAGACTTTTTGTCACTGCCACTCTCTATACCAAAGGGCTGGGAAAGATGTTTAGCAGCATAGTGACTAGATTACTGGGTGGGTGACAAAGGAAACCTGGTTATTACCAGCAAGGGGAACAGATTATTCTTTCCTGACCACCTCTGGGGCCCACAAGCCTCCTATGGGGCAAGCATGTCTTTCACCTTGCATAGAGCAGCCATGGTGCACATATGATCACTCCCCTATATGTAATGCAGAGTTTAAGAATGTACACAGCTCTATGTCCATGCCTTTATGGCATGCACAGAAACAACTTCACCCTTAGCTTTTACTTTCCCTATGCATGGATCTCTACAGATCCCTACTACCAACACAACCAAGTGGAATACAACAGGACATAAAACATGCCCGAAGAAGCCTCAAAACTCTGCAACCCAAGTATGAATAAAAAAGTACTCCCAAAATCCAAAAACCATCAATCGTGACAGCCAGTGTCACAATTTCATGTATGACTTACGAGTACCAAAATACACAACATGGAGCTATCCACAAAGACACACACGGAATAAACCCATTTTAGACTATTATAAGTGATTATCACGTAATTTCCTTCAAAATACTGGGGAAAACCAGGATCTTACATAAATTCAGCCAGTCTCAAGATAAAAATTTTGACTCTTATCTCAAATAAGCATGAGTGGTAAAAACCACAAAACGCACTGCCTGGTTCCATATGAATTGCACTAACAGAAAATATGACTAATACCAATGCATGTGGTTGCTACCCTTTCAAATTAAATAAGCACCTGACAAAATATGGTCAGGAATAAAAACAGAAGGCCTAGGGCTATTCATCAGGGCCTAGTTTAATGACGCTGCATATCAGAAGCTTCCTGTACTCCATACAATTGTCACACTGACAAGGGTGTTCCTTTCTGTAACAGGTAATCTTCTGCTATCCATGTACAGGGGCTACTGTTGGCAACAGCAACAAGCTGATATATGACGTGTACGACTCATCTTCCCAAAGAAACAATTGCAATGAACATCAAAATACATACAATAAGAAAGGCAATTATGTTGAAACTTTACACTAGTTCCCCATACTGTAAAATACAGTATTTAATTACACTCAGACTCCCCAGTTCTTTCACAGGTCAATATTTTGTAATTTCAAACCTCCTGTTTTAATGACATCAATTTCCAGTGTACAAAAACTGAACAATGATCAAGCAGGGACAGTAACTGCAGAGCCAGGTGACAGCAAGAAAGTGGAAACAGTTTAATGTTCACCTAAGTTTTTTGTTATTTGTAATCTTCATCATTTCTTTCCCACATTTTTCCTATTTCATTAACAAGATTTTCATAAATGACAAACAGTGAACGGTTTGGTAAACAAAAACACCAGGTTAAAAAAAACTAAAAAGCTGACAACAAAATGTTCCCTTCCTCATCCAGTTCTGCATAGTAGTTAATTTACTACTAAAAGTCATCAACAAAGAACTTAACAAGTCCACCAGCATTTAATAATCAGCCTCCAATATTAAATATCCATGAACAATTCTGTACTGCTATGAAGCCATACTAACCCTCCAAGCAACGGGTTCCCCCCAAGATTGACCGAGGTTCCGAGTCCTGTCCCTGTTGGAAACGTAGAGCCCATACCAAAACTTCCAGTATTAAACATTCCAGTATTATTTCCAAACACACTCGGCTTGTTAGCTGTGTTCCCAAATATGGACTGACCTCCAATATTTAGACCTCCACCTGTGGAAGACACAAGACATCAATGTTAAACAAAGAGCTTACTGAATGCACTAACAAATTGACCAAATGCAGTGCATCAGAATCAACTAGTGGAATAATAATACTCAATGGGGAGGAACATGGAGATGGGGTGTGATGGAGAGAAATTCCCACCCTCCAGCTACAGTTGAACACACACACAGGCACACACAAAACCCTTCCAAACACCCACCCCACATTACAGGGCAGACTGAAAATAACATTTCCTGAAAGGCAACTTGATGGAAAAGCACAATAGTCCACGGTACCTTTTCCAGGAAGGAGCTACAATATAACATACTGCCTCGATCTGTAATTAACTGGGATAATTTTGCATTTGACCCCATGGAGTCAGCAAACCAACAGACTTAATAAAACAACACAGCCCTGTTTAGTCTAATCCCATACAGAGAGTAAGATTTCACAAATTCATTACCCCCTTTTCCTGTCTACTTACCAAGGCCTGTCCCTGTAGATGCTGTCTGGCCGAAGCTAAAGCCAGATGTGGCTGGTTTGAAAGGCTGGCTGAAAGGTGATGAGTTTTGAGTTGATCCAAACACACCGCTAGTACCAAAGCTTGAGGTTGTGGGATTTCCAAATGTATTTGCGAAGCCAGTTGTTCCAGCAGGCTTGGTTCCAAACAAGCCGGTATTTGTTGACGTATTTTGACCGAAAGAGAATCCAGTACTAGTTGTGGCCATGTTAAATGCTGGTTTGTTTTGGTTAAACAGTCCAATATTCTATATTTGAAAAGAACATATTAAAATGTATTATACACCTCCTGATTCTCAAACTAGAACAGTCATCATACTGCAGATACAGTTTATCCTGATGCTTGGAGATACTAGCCAGTAGTAAGGAACATTACAAAAACAAGTATTACATCTATGGAATCACAACAAATTTCTAATAAATATTCTCTCTGCTAAGTGTCAAAACATACGAAGTTCAATACATTAACATAATTATTTATATATGTTCTCAGTTGGGCAATGCTTCAGGAAAGAAGGGATTGCTAGGCCACATGTTTACTGATGACAACAGCAGTGTAGTTTCTCTTTAAGTAATCATTGTGAACAAAGAGATCGTAATCACACGAGATATCTACCGTTATCTGCAGATACTTTAAGAATTACGTGTCAATAATCCAGATGGCTTAAGCATCAAGTTATCTACACTTAGAAAACAAACATTGTTCCCATAAAATATGAGGAACTGGTAAATTATCTTCTGAAACATTACAGATACTTGCAGACAAACAAGGCAGACAGTATGCTACTCAAGAGAAAACAGCATCTTGATGAAAATTCCATTCAAAAACTGGGAAGTTGTTTTTATATAATTATATACCTGATTCTGTGTGCCAAATGCAGGGAAACTAGAAGTTTGGGTGCCAAATGTAGAAGGCTGAGATGCAGTCCCAAACAGACTGCTGGTTTGTGGAGCAGCAGCTGGAAATATTCAAAACATTTAAGTAAATTCAAATTCACTTTGAATTACTTGTGAAATAATCAGACTATCTTTCAGAATCAACATATAAGAATCTTGTCAGCACCATACACTCCACATTTCCAATGGTATACTGATTTCACAATGACCGAAATAAAAAGAAAACTCTTTAAAATCCACCTATCTTGATAATACACTCAAAACTTGAAGACACAATACCTTGACATCTGCCTTTCTAATTCAATAATGAGGTCATGTAAACATTCCAAATGAAAACATAAATGTACTCCTTAAAAATTAACAGTACAGTGAACAAATATGGTATATTCTTACAAGAAAACCAACAAGATGCACTAATTTCTCAAATTAATTTTTGTGATAAAACTCTACATGTTTCAGACAGCTCCTCTGTCCATCACCAGGAGTTTTTCACTGTACACACAGCAGTGGTATATGTCATATAGGTTTGCTGACAGCTTGCGAGCAGGATCAGGATGGAAATGCAGTTCTGTCCTGATCCTGCTCACAAGCTATCAGCAAACCTGTATGACACATACCACTGCTGGGTGTACAGTGAAAAACTCCTGCTGATGGACTGAGGAACTGTCCAAAACATGTAGAGTTTTATTCCAAAAATAAATTTAAGAAAGTAGTGCATCTAGTTGGTTTTATCATAAGAATTTACCACGATGGAAGGTCACCTGAATGTCAAAATATGGTATACCAGTTTGTGTCATTGTAGGTCATATAGGTCATGCAACAAGTGTGCGCGCGCATGCACGCACAGTATTTTTATATATGCTGAATTCTCCAATTAAAAAAAAAAAAAAAAAAACAATGACTAACATAACTTCCATTCCAGTCAAAACTGAAGAAAATTTACTGAACATCACATTTTTAACTTGCAAACAAAACCTGCAGCCTGTGGGTATTTCAGTTCAATGTAATACCAATGTGTGTGAATGTGTTTATGCGTGTGTCTCTCTCTCAAATCTACAATGTCTAGTCAACGAGGAAACTTTCAGACAGCATATAATGCAAACAAACTATTTACACTGTGAATTACAAAAAAGTTCAATGCCGCAAAAGAATCTTTCAACCACTGCACACTTGCCATGTGCATCACATACTTCCAAAAGGTTTTGGCTGTGTATTCACTCCAAACGGATTGGCTGTTGTCGTTGTGTTGAATGAGAAACCTGAACCACCTGTGGTTGTTGTCATGGTGCCAAACCCAGACTTCCCGAACAGCCCACCACCTTGTTGATTGGGAGAACCAAATACACCACCAGAAGTAGATCCAAATCCTGCAACAACAGTTGTTTAAGTGATGTATAAAATAAACACAGATCTTACCAACTCCTACCAACAAAAAATACAGTTATTGAGATGTAAGGGAGTGTTATGATGGCAAGCAGTAATAAAATTCACATAAACAAAGATACACATAGGTGCAACGGTTTGCACATGGAAGAAAAGAATGTCATGTAACAAACCGATCTGTACTCAAATTACTTCCTCCTCTCTTCTAAACATAACCAACGTAACATGCTGCATCTTGATTTACAATATGGAGTAACATGCTAGCTTTATTGTACATTGTATATCATATCACAATATTGCCTCCGCATTACACACACACACACACAAAAAAAAAAGCCTAACATATTGGACCAACTGTGAATTCCAGAAAACTAACCCATCATAAAAATGTTGAGCATGATGCTGATAGATACAGACTTACATGTCATTAATCCCTCCACATACCACTTTTTACCTCCTAGCAACTGCAGCAAAATCCATTTAATTTTTAAATCCCCACCCCTATTGCACGCTCATCCTTACAAACCGCTTCGCATTACATCTTATACAGTTTTATTTATAGAAATGCACTCCATTTCACGTAAATGTTACATAAATATACAAGCACTTCAGGAACATTATATATTTACAGCAATAATTTACCTGCTAATTCTTTTACGTATGACCGTACATTGGACTAACACAACACAGTGTCAGTAACAACAGAGATCAAACAGAGCTGTCTGCAAGACGGTAAGGTATCAGCTATGCATGCATGACGAGGCCGTTTCTGAGACAGTCAGGTATGTTAGTGGGTTAAACATACACATGTAACCTAGGGAATATACCCAGCATCAACAATATCAACATCTTGCACCAGACACATAATACAGAGTAACCTGCCACAACCTGCAATATAAATTTTGTACAACTACTGGAATCATTACCTTTGTTACAAACACATCTATGGCTCATACTCTTACCTATGGAAGTACCTCCACCAAACAGAGATTTGTTGTCAGTAAAAATGCCTCCTGTGCCTGTACTAGTACCAGCCCCTGTACCAAAGAGGGAACCACCTGTGGTTGTACCAAACAATCCAGTTTGTTGAGGAACTTGCTGTGGCCCCTTGCGATTGGCAATATAATCCTCCAAACGCAATTCTTCCAGTGACTTTGACTCATACTCCTTCATGCAGGTAATACAATGATGTCGGGTACTAATATTTTGTGTAACGCCATTCTTGACCATTGTATCTGAACCAGTTACTGGTGTAAATTTAATGGGAGTTCCAACAGCCGCAGCTGTTGTACTGTTCGCTCCAAAACCTGAAAGCAAATATTGACAACAGAGTCCTTGCATTTAATAAAACAAACAGAGCAGCTGGTTAATCCAACATACCAAGACAGGTAACATATTTACATTAACAATGAACACATGCACATAATTTAATTCCAAAACATCTATCTGTGAGTTCCATCACTAACAGCAATATTTTTAAAATAGTTCTTTGAAATAATGACATGCAGTCAAAAAAATTGTTTACCTCATCTTATTCATATAATTACATCCATAGGTAAGCAAATGTTTGTACCCTCTGTTCAACATAGCAAGCTGCCTGATATTTTCCAAGTCCCAAACCGGAAGTCACGCGACGCACAGTTGCCATCATAAATCGAGTTATTTTACTTTCCCAATATTTGTGCATTCGTGGCGTTTCTCTGTCTTCCATTCATTACAATCAATCACGTGGTGTACACATTAACTAAAGACACCAATATCTTCACTTAATTTGAATTGAAAACATGGATTAAAGGTCATTAATTTTCCGAGGTGGGTGGCTTGCTAGCTCTGCTTCCATGGATGGATGTTGCAAAAAGGGTGGTTGTTTGTTGTAATCAGAGGTAGCCAAGCGCATTAATGCATGACAGCAGTACTCTTTGGAAACAAACTATGTTGGGTGAAGTCCCAAGTGTTGGCAATTTTTTGGGGGATATATTTTATACTCACAAACACTCAATTAATCTGTGCAGTATCACATTCCATATTCCTTGCATTGATCTGATATACAATAAAAAAAAAAAAACCAACATATGCACTTGAGTGTATAAATTCAACAATTTATGATGTGTCAGAATTCCAATGCAATATAAACTGTAATTGTATTCTCGTTCTCACCACCCTAATGATGGCCACATAACTCGCTGAAACACGTTGGTGGTTATTATGGAACACAATTACATTCAAGTACTCAAGTGCATTTTGTTTTTAACAGGAAAAAAAGTAGATGAAATATTTTTTATCAGACTCCACAAGCAAATTACCAAAAATAAGAGAATATACTAACCTCCTGAACCAAAGATGCCAGTACCAGCCGTGCTTGATGTCTGGCCAAACAGGGATGGAGTAGCCTGTGTCTGCGGTTGTTGCTGTCCAAACAATCCAGTACCAGAAGAGGTTCCAAACCCTCCAAACGTAGGCTTGTTTTGGCCAAATGCGGAAGTACCACTGGTACCAAACAAACTTGTATTTGCATTCTGCTGATTCCCAAACAAATTGCTACCTGCTGTACTTGATGGAAAACCTATAAAAATTATCAGGCACTAATAAATAAATGCCACCTTGAATTACAAAAGATTACTTTTAAGAACACATCAGCAGACATTAAACTGACAACGCCACACGTGACATTTTTCAACGTAAAACAGTTCATCCTACACAAAGATCCTTTCAAAACTGCAAAATAGCTTATGAATTCTGTAATATTCTCATATCTACCAGAATATACTGCATTTCTTCCTCATTTTTATTTTTCCCATCTGACTTCACTGACAGTCAAGAGTTACACTATGTATCACAAATCGCTCATTTGCAACAAGAGTGTCACAACTAAAAATTTGGCATTTTTGAGTCACTCGTATTGAAAGAAACGTTTGCAGATGCACTTTTAACAGGTACAGTGTCATAACGGACTTTGCAAAACTTGCTGCTGTAGAGCAGTTGTGTCGTTGTTGCACTCATAGAAAATTACAGCACTTCAAAACCTTTAGAAGTCTCTCCTAAAAAATCACATATTTTGAATTGTAACACTGTTGTCGCAAATAAGCGACATGATATTACAACATTTTTCAGAATTCAGATGACAGACAATGCATTAGAATATTACACTGAGGAGCATTCAAGTAACTACAGTTGCTGTGGTGAAGCAATAAGTATTATTATTCTGTGTGTGGATCTGTAGCTTTACTTATCCAACATGCAAAGCACACACTTTATTGCCTACAACTGTCTGTCCAGCTCTGACCTATTTTTCCACATTACCTCATAAGGTCAAAATTTTCAGATAAAAGTTACTAAACATAAAACGTGTGCTTTTTCTCTACAAATTTTGTCTAAAACATTTCTCATTCTAAGAAGAAATGGGAAGATACTATCATAAACGTACTTACATCTTCAAGTAAAATGTCAGTGAATTTTCTTGATAGAATTTCAAAAAATAAATATCAAATTTCATGAAAACACGTCCAGTGGGAGCCAAGCTGTTCCGTGCGGATGGAGGGACAGATACATACGTGGAGAAGCTAAGTCACTTTTCGCAATTTTGCAAACATGTCTAAAAAGGGACAGACTTCAGTAGAACAGTAAATACAATACAGCTGTGGCTTGACAATTACATAATAATATTTTTGTAGACTTGTTAAACATTTTCTGACAATTTATGTCATAAAAAAAAAAGAGGAGTAACTGGGAAAGTTATGAAATCTTCCTCAGTGGAACACAGTGCAGGTATCACATAGCTTCCTAATTTTAAAACTGTACCAAATGCTGATGACTGTGTTGTTTGAGCCTGTCCAAATACAGGCGTGGCTGTAGCTCCACCAAACAGACCACCAGTGGTGGGAGTGCTACTACCAAACAAAGAAGAACCTGCTGATCCAAAAGCTGGTGTTGTAAATCCTGTTGTAGTAGTTTTGCCAAAGGTTTGTCCAAATGGACCTGCTGTAGCTCCAGTGCTAAAGCCCCCTCCACCTGTACAACAATTCACTTTATATGCTACAATATACATAGGTCATTGCACTGTGTATGATTTTATTGTAATAACAAAATACAACAAAACAACACTGCTGATATTCCAGAATGCTGAAACATACATCCAATACACAATGTAATCACCAGCACTGTCCACACACTTTTCCCAACTATGTGGTAAATGATCAATTGCAGCTCTATGCTCATCCTTGTTCAGATGATGTAAAGTGGCCATGACAGCAGTACTGATAACGTCTTCCGATTCAAATCGTTTACCCCAACGGAGTTCTTTCACACATGCAAACAACCAGTAATCAGATGGGATGAGATCTGGAGAGTAGGTAGGATTCCCAACACCTCCCAGCCCCAACTCTGCACCAGATTTTGACCATCACAATGGCAACGAGTTGTATTTTCCTGGAGCAAAATGACACCATGCTCAAGCAGTTCAGGTTGTTAATGGCGAAGACACCTCCTTTTCTTATCCTGCAAGAGTGCACAGTAATACTGGCCACTGGCCGTTGCACCAATTAGCACTGGATGGTCAAACACAAGATCATTTCAGCTTAAAAATAGTATGTGCATGACTTTCAGAGCAGCCTGACTGGCCCGCACATTTTTCTTTGTCAGTGACTTTTTGACACGCCATTCAGCAATCTGTTTCTTCAGTTGAGGGTCAAATGAATGCATCCACGACCCATCAACTGTTAAAATGTGATACAACAAATGCACTGCCTTCCTTTCTCCAAAGCTGCAGACGAGTGGTGGCAAGAAGAACGCGGATGGCTCTGCGGTCACTGTTAAGCACACGTAGAATCCACTTTGCACAGACTTTTTGTTTCCCCAAGCTATTGGTGAGGAGAGACTGCAACTTCTGTAGCAATTGCCGTGCATGAAAACTGTTTGTGTAATCAAAGTCAGATTTCACTTGTTCCATGTGGTGTTCATCTGTCACCAAAGTGGGGACTCCAATGTGAGGGGTTATGTCTCTCTCTCCCAGCAATTTGTAATGGCACTCACAATTCAGCGAACAGTTTCACGTGAAGGCACACGTGACCCTAAACTTTCCTTCAGTGACTTCTAACACACTATAGAGCACTCTTACCCAACAAATCATGAAATTTTATTAATATTCTCATGTCCATCCATGAGACACTTTCTTTTAGTCTCTTCCGATCCACAGCTAAACAGCAACTTACATCACAAAGACAGTGCACCTTTGTGGCAGCAGAAATACTGTCACTAGAGCCACTCATGTGATTTCAGCTAAGTCATTTTAAGCACTACACAGTGCTGCCACCATACACAAAACTTCTGAAATGACCCACATATCACACATTACAAATGGAAGGTAAAAGTTACCATCCCACCCACTCTCAACAAAACACTAAAGACCAAGCAATATCAAAGCACATGTTTAATAATTGCTCTGTGTGATACAAAACAAGGTATCTTACTTTAGGGAAATACCATAAATCTTTGAAAATAAACTAGTTCCATAACCAGGTCGTTAGTATAATTCCTAGAGATTATTAACCAATGAACAGTGTGTAAAAACTATTCCTATCTATGGATATAATAATACTTGACTTACCAAATGTTGTAGCACTACTGGTCTGCCCAAAAGTTGATTTCATGTCTCGGAACATGATGGTTGGCCTTCAAAAACCTTAGAAAAGACAATTACAAAAAATTTATGTCTAATTTTGTTTACCTAGTAATTTGGATTTTTTGTGTTCTCTGAAATAGACTGTATTATTGCCTCTTCTTAAATTTCATTAGGACGTACAAAATAAAAATTCATTAAAGTGATTAGGTATACAAAAACTCAAAAGTACAGTTATTTGAAATTGGGGATGGAGGATGGCAGGGGAGCATAAATCATACTACTACGTGATAATAGTGTCTGTTATGGTAGGTTTTCTGAAAATGGTGAATTCAATATGGTTCCTGCACTCAGTTATAGTTATACCTAGGATCTTTATTGTATTCCACATCAAATGTTCTAAAGCAAAGGTCAGTTTTGGATGAATGTTGGTAAATACTGGAAAAATGTCATTTATGGCAGTGAAAGATGTGAACATGAAAAACTAGTCATCTGCATACCTAAAACCTCAATCTCCCAAGAATATGTACTTCATTAACATAGTTATAATTTTACTGTATTGCAAACATTCACAAATACATATCACAGAATAAGGCAGATGACTGACAAAAAACATGTTAAAAAATGGTTCACAATTTACATACACAGGGAAGGCAACCAGATTACCAAACTGTTTAAGAGTATTAATTGCAAAGGTCACCTTACAGACAAATAATCAAATTGGGCATGTCTTAAAAAAAGAAAACCCCAAACAGCCAAACAAGTACATGAACAGCAGGATATACCAATTAACACGCCCCAAATATTCAAACAATTTGTTTTGCAAACTGGCTGAAATTTCTGACATGATTTATGGAATGCATCAATTCTTCTGAAACTGTAACAACAGACCAAAATATGCATATCTTCTTAAAAATGGATATCCCTTACGAACTAGACAAAATTATTGAATTATAACATGACATTAAACAAGGACACTAAATCATGAGTACATGAATACTGTCACCTGCTCACCAAGGGAACTGAATTTCGTATAGTGGCACCTAAAATTTTAGCACGTTTTTCCCCTTACATACAAAAATGTGCATCAGTTCACCTGCATCAAGCAAAAAGCAGCAGATAATAGTGAGGTTCAGGGGTCACTCCACAATTATGGCTTCAGTAAAGAACTTACTCCATGTTCACCCTTCTGGCATATAGAATTTGGAGGCCACTCCTTGATTTGTATATCTTTGTGAACCTTTGCATTACATGAGTGCCATAAAAAAATGTTATCCTTACACAAAATCAATAAATGGGTCACAAATAAACAACAAGCACACAGTCAGTCTTAAGATAATCTCAATGCTTCACTACATGAATAAAGAATATCACAGATGAAGACCAGTAACCTCACCTCGATTGTGTCATAAATGCCTGTAACTTGCAAGCAGTTGTCCTGTGTCTGGCAAACAATAAAACCAAATCCACGAATTCAAAATACAAAATTAACATGCGTGTAGCATACTGTGCATATACACTGCATGTGTTTATTTTCCTCATTTATAATACTCCCTCACTATGCTAAATAATTGTACACAGCCATCCAGAACATCAAGGTTGAATAAAATTGATACACTCCATACTCACAATAGACCAAATTCTCTGGACCAGATAGGTCATTCTGATAGTACTGTTAGTTTATGCTGACAAAATACATTCCTTTACCTATTAAAAAAATTTATATTTTGACAATGCACTACTATTATGGTATTACACATTACAACGCACTGGGAATTGTCACGAACCTTCTATGGCAAAATTGTTCCAGTTTTGTCAGCAAGGAATGGTAGGCATTAAAATGGACTTTACTACTAACTCTCACTTCCGTAAGAATGATTAAAGACCTTGACGTCTTATATAAACATCAGTTACAAAATACGTAACCGCAAATAAGCAAAGCTGTATTGCAACAAAAATTCAGTTACAACGGACAGCTACGCAGTAAACTACAAACTATTCCTCTCAGTAAAATATACCATAAATCAACTAAAGCATTACAGAAAACACTACTATGAAACCTACAGTCTCAATTCGCATTCAGAATTCCAAATTCACTGCTCTGAAGCCTCTTAGTAACGGCTATAACATGATGTTAATATTACCGCCACTTCCACGCCACAAGTTGATGTCGCAAATGAAATACTAAATAACAGAATCTACCTGCGGTATCAGAAACTTTACACCATCCGACCACACACCCCATCCAGCAACGAACATCCACACATATACCAGTAATAATAAACAGCCTCGTATTAATCATGTACTTACATTACACAACCATGACAAATTGCTCAACTAGTTGCTCTTTGCAATGCAAGATGTCTGCCCCAATTCTTCCGCAGTGTCACCAACGCATCTAATATATAGCATTAAAAAAAAAAAAGAAAAGGCTCTTCTTTAGCATATCCTACAGTAGTTCCGCTTTCCCACCGTTTGTGGCGCTATTATTTTTTCACCAGATTGCATAACGTACGTAATAAAATACTGATTACTGTACAAGATTGCGAAGTATGTAGACGTTCCCATTAGCCACAATGGATACCAGAAAATTAGTGTATAGGGACCAAACACGAAGCGAATTCATTTGCACTATTTTTGCGAGCATACACATGAAACAGGGCTTTTGATTTACTAGTGTAACTTCTGAAATACTATTGTTAACTGGTACGCTATATAAAGACTTGCCAATTATTTTCCTGTGATGGAAAAAAAAAAAAAATTCAACATGAAATGTTTGTCCTTATTATAACTCTGGTATCTTTGTCTGATAACTTGAGGCTTTCTTTCACATTACCCAACTTAGTATCAGGAGTACACTGTTGTGCATATTACTGATTTTGATTATTGTCATTAGCAATAATGCATAACATTATGAAACTATCACTGCACGCCTAGTACCTCAATATATGACTGATCATAATACAGCAAATTTACTTTCTGTTTTCATTTTGAGAAACCAGGGGAGACAAAGAGATTCCTAGACCTGTGAGATCCAAATGGATCAACAAGTGGACCAACTCCATGTTTACTAGGTGATGAAGCTAATGATGAAATTCTGGCATAACAAAAGTATACTCAACAGTTAAAAAAAATTGGGTACCATAGCTACAGTTAGTCAAAGCATGCTGGAATGAATGTCCCAACAGATTAATTGCAGGTTGGATGTTAAGTTTCTGTGTCTCTTCACATCCCATCAATATTATGAGTGTATGATAAAATACTGGCATTGATGGGAATAAAATGTAAGCATTAAATGGAGATGATGATCTCTTGCAGATAAAACGCATGTTAAAAGGTTTTGTGTTGATACACATGTAAAAAAAGGTTCAAGATAATTTGAATGTACCACTTCACAAAGGTATGACCATAAAATGCTATAATGAATGATATAATTCATTTTCTATAATCAACTGATGTAAAAAATTCATATGATAATACCCTAATCAAGCAAGCAACTCATGAGGCAATAAATAACTTTTTTTTTCCTTGAATATAATCAATAACAGATACTTATGAGCAATAAATTATTTTGAACTCTGGCATAACAATTATGGCTATGGATCATTGGTCATACATTTATTCACATAATGCATATGTATCAGCAGGGGGTGGGGAATGTAGACTAAGGCTAAATAACAGTATCAATATTAAATGCAAATACATATAAATCAGTGACCTACTTAATCCAATGTAAGTGACAGAAATTGGTGAACATATTGTATCAATTCAGGATATAAGGGTCATAAAGTAATGTATCAGGATAGAAAGTGCAGAAAGTGAAAGCTTTACTCTAATATTAACCTTTGCCTGAATGTGATGCTCACTTTTATTAGATCAAAGTATAGTTATGCAATATTTATATTACTATTAAAGAAGACGCCAATCACATCAGGAGAGTACATCAAAAGAAGTTGTAAATAGTTTATCTATTAATCTCATTACACTTCTACATACACCATGACCAAAATGAAGGTGGTTTTTGTGCAACTATGAAAACAATGAACAGAATTATTTTCTACATTTTCAATTAGAAAGGCAATAAGCACAGTATTATGCTGGTTCCCTTAAACTAAAACATTCCATACACTCAAATAACCACTCGATCGATAAAGATTTTATATGGGCCATATTGTACTTAAGTTTGGGTTCATCTTTTCCCATCCTGTAAATGATATAATGTGAACATTTTGCTAATGAACTGCTGCATGATGCATGGTAAGGAACTGTCACTTCTCCTGACGGAATACTTTCTGGATCAGGTTCCCTCGACAATACCAAACCATTTCCACTTCGGATTAATGTCATAACATCTGTTTTGGTTAGCTTGCTATTGCCAAATGTATATGTAGCTCCAACACCAGCCAGATAAATGTGACACCCATTGAAGATACCAGGAAGCTGAAACAGTTTCTTTCATCATTAAATAATCCCATAAAAATATGAAAATTAGATAAACTATTTCAATAAGTTATTTATACTCACTATAAGGATAATGAAAATACTGACATATTGTAAAAACATGATGCTTCATACGCAAATATATAGGAACAAAGGGGAATAAAAATGTCAAATTCCAAGGCCGTTGTCATAAATGCAACCAATGCAGCAAACATCCAATAATGGTGTTGCTGACAGAATGTCACAGCTGTAGGTTGACAGCCCTTTCTGCTGGGAAAAATATAATTTTTGAAAAATCGTGCTTCTGCAGGCTACAGCAACTCCACAATCCTATGTTCCTTTTTTTTTTTAATTATTTATTTACAGCATGCTCCATTACATTGTGCAATACTACACGCTATGTTCCTTTATCCATGAGAATAAAATAATGACCCATAATCATCAATTTACCTTTCTTTCTAGCCTACTTTTCCATTTAATAATAACAATGATGATAATAATGGGAGTTTTTAGATCACTGTGCCAGATTTTATATTTTTATTAAACATAATTGTTTAAATCTTTGTATTTTCTATATGTTTTTGTATGTTGTTCATGTTGGGAACAGTTTCAGGTATATCATTATTATTATAAAAATTTTCAATGTCCAGAAAGTGGATGAAATTACATTAAAAAATTCTGATGTAAAAAGACTGAGATCTTCAATCTGAAATACATGTAGTTCTACCAAGTGTGGCATGCATTCATGTATCAGACCTGATCATAGCCAACTACTATGCCAGAGCATGAAGGTTGGATACCTCCATATAGATCATAAAGTATGTTATGCCCAATGGAATATTTCCACTTGCACAGTCAGTTAATGCAACAGGATGCAATCCATCAAAGTAAAAAGAAAAATTTGTACTTACTGCTCATATAATAAATTATTATTATTTACAATTAAATTCAGGTTACTAAAAGAGCAGGATGCAATTTCACATATAAAATTAGCACTTACCACTACAGTGCAGCCTGTGATGTGTCTTGCAAATGGTTAATAAACTCATAACCTCACTCGTCTGGGATGTTATGCTGCGTAACATCCCAGAAGAGCTAAGATCTCATTTACACAATGGTGGAAGCATTAAATCACGCAACTAATAAATATGCATCATGCATTGGACTCTAATATGGTATCTTTTGATGAAGACTAGACAGGAAGCAAGAAGAAAGGAAACACAAGGAGAGAATTTTATATTGTACATATGTGACACAAACACCCTTAAGATTAAATTATAAAGCAATAACCTGTTTGTCTGCATTCAACCTTCCCCTCATTGGAGCATCACTGTCAGGAAAATGGCTCGTTCCTCTCACTTCAAACTCTTGTGGGTGTATCAGCTTTCCCATTGTCAAACATACATTTAACCCTGTAAATGAGTACAGGTCATCAAAAATGTTGGACTTAGTGTTAGTACCTAGTAAGTTTCACAAAATGAGTAATCTGGAGATGGCAATTGCTGTAACATGTTCATCAACTCCTTAAGTTTTCATACATACATTAGATGATCTCAATGTATGCACCACTCAGAGTCCTGCAAACATCTTGATGGTATTCACCAGCATGTCCAGAATGACTGCTACTGCGAGTAGACTGTGTTACGTCTCTCTTTCAGATGAAATAAATCTCAGGTTTTCTCTGCATAAAGGGCCAGGATAGCATAGTTGATATAATGACTTGCTAAGGGCTGAATGATTGTATGGGAATCGAATCCTGGTGGGGGCAAGACTTTCTGCGCCCGTCCAGACTGGACCTGGGCCCACCCAGCCTCCTATACAAAGGGTACTGGTTTTTCCTGAGGGTAAAGTGACCATGTCCTGGTGTTGACCACCCACCTCCATCTAGCATCAAGATTAAAGAAAGAGTAGAGCTATACCTCAAATCCCCTCTGGACCTTCATGGCCTGTTCTAGGTTGAATTTTACCTTTACCTTTCACTGCATAAATGTGACTTCATAAATTCCCACAAAAATATCCATTGGGGACAGGTCTGGACTTTGTGGGGGCCATAGTGTTGGTCTGCCTCTTCCAATCCACCAGTTACAAATTCTGACATTCAGGGCTTTTTGTACCTCATAACTAAAGTGGGATGGAGTACCACTTTGTTGAAACAAAATTCCACCTCCTTCTTTTTCTTCTTGTTCAGTGCCATCAAGTTGTGGAAAGAAACACAGCCAGGTGAATGTTTTCCTTGACAGTGTTACACCAACACTGAATTCTTTGCTGACAGGAGGAAATCTAACAAATGTTTGGGATAAACTACACTGCACTGTTATGGCGGACTTGCTTTTGGCCAGTCAAGTGATGCATTGTGCTTTCTCTTACACACATGCCATCATTCTGAATGCATGCAACAGTGGCAGTGCTTACTGCTGCTCAAAGTGTGTCACGTATTTTCATTAAGTGTGTGCATGCATGTGTATGACCACTATGAATTGATGATTACAGCAAATCCCATCTCTATGTCTGTCTTCTCTTAGAAGTTATTATGTCTCAAAACTAAGTCCATCAGTTTTGATGACCTGTACTTCCATTACCAAGACAATACAGAGAGAGTGAGAGAGAGAGGGAGAAATACTGACAAATATAAATTTAAAAAATCATATTACAAGATTCAGGCATTAATGTTACAGAAAAGAATTACAATAACCAACACTTTTGGTCTCATATTTAGAGCTACTAACTTCTGAGCTTGATAAAGGTAAAGTTTTGCCTGTCCACATAATGAAGGTGCCAAGGGGAAGTTGAGGTATAACTCAATTTATTCTTAACCATGTGACTGGGTGGAGGTGAATGGTTAACTTTTGCCCTGGCTGCTTTACTGACAGGAAAGAACCCCTGTAACCACTGTGTAGGAAGCTCTGAGTGGACATCAGAGCAGGTCCGAATTAGAGAAAAATCTCTTGCGTCTACCAAGATTTGAACCCCAGACCACCCAGCCTGTAGCCTAGTCATTATGCCAACTATGCTATCCCAGCTCATGTGTGGTAAGTTAGCCATGGATAATGTATTTCATAACATGGTGCAGTGTATAAGTCTGGGGACTTACAGAATTCACATAATACAAGCATATCTGACTGACAGATAAAAACAGACAAGTAACATGATTTTATATTTTCCTGATCTCAGTTTTAATTTAAAAGAATTCAACTCTAGTCTCACAATGCTACTGTGAAACTGTGCACATCAGACTTATATTTCAAATGTCCTCAAGCAAGGCTCAAATATTTAAGCATGATAAGTTGAAGTTCATTATTACAGGCATACTGTATATGATTTTCAGATTGAAATAAGAACATTCAGATTTTAAAATTCAAGAAACAAAACTTATATTGGAATTGAATCTGGAGATCTAAAAATGATTTTATTCTTAAACTATAGAGGATGCAAATTCATATGATGTTTTTGCATTTATCTCAGTTTTGTTTATATTCCCATATTGTATTCATATGCCTGCCCCATTGTTCTATGTCTTTGAGATTATCCTCACTGCAAGGTTGGATCAGTTTTTCCTCAGAAATAACCTCTCAATACATAAGGATTGGACTGACAGCACCACACATATTTTATTTATTTATTCTTGGTTTATTTGATGATGCTTGCACTAGCTCAGATTATAGTTTTGAACAGTAGAATGATTAGTAAACAATGGATTGGAATGGCTGTGGAAATGGTCGTGGCCTAATCTGAGGTATATTTACCTAGAGGGATTGAGGGAAACCTCAAGTCATGATAGCTGAGTTGTGGGCCAAGATTTGAATCCAGGACATCCAAAATCCGAAAGCAGAAGTGCTGCTGACTCGATCATGACATTCACCACTCCACATGAATTTTTTAAATGACACAAACAAATGGTTAAATTGAATGGTTTTAACATGCTTTGTATAAGTGTTACACAAAGGCACATATTTCCAACATAAGACATACTCACAACTGCAATTAACAATCCATTTGCCCTGCAGAATACCTTGCATAAGTTCATAGCTTGCAGAACATACACCATTAGCCTCTGTTGGGACTACAATGTGAGTTATTTCCGACCTGAAAAACATTCTTGTTTATAATTTATTCAAAATACTGAACTTACCAATTATAATAGCCAGAAAAATAACAAGAAGTTACAGAAAGAATATACAAATATTGTCATTCAAGTACGTCCATCCATGTGTATAAGTTCATAAACCACACAATATACTGATCTACTACTACAGAACCACACTACCTGAATGTTGTCTGACATACATATTTCACATGAAAAGCCTGAGAATAACATCACAGAGGGTGATTTATACTAAAATATAGAAACCACTATACTTACGAATAGGACTGCATCATCTTCAGTTTCAACTGCTGTGTCAAAGTCATAAGCTGTTTCTGCTCCTGCTTATTAAGGCCACAACCAAAAAGAATTATATGACCGGGATCTAGGCTTTCCACTTTTGTTTCAACCAGTGGTTTTGTAACTCTAACACTTGCTCCTGAATTCAGAGCTGTCACCATTTCTTGAGTCTTGGAAATGTCCCTGTTAGCAGTATACATACACACATAAACTTGGTATTATATGAAATAGAAAATTGTAATACATATGTGGCTTCATTTATATACATTAACATGTTCATAATGACACCGTAACCTCAGTGTACAATAATACTGATGAAGGGTTCCACAGAATCAGTGAGAGAAACTACTGTGCTATCTATTAGTATATCATGCTGAATTGCATAAACCTTAAAAAATTTCAAGTGAGTAGTAAAAAATTTGATGACTGAATCTGCACTGAACTATCTTACTTTTAAAATTGCATATTATTTAAGGTCAAAGGTCAGTTATCTATAAAACACTGGTACACATTGTAATTTAAATGTGATGTCTATCAATGATAACTAATTAAATTATAACTGTCAACACAACTAAGCTTTGGTGTTTATTAAAGCAACATCAAGTTTTGGCCCACATGGGTCATCTTCAGGCTAAATGCATGTAAAACACTTAAAAGGCAGTATACCTTGCTCCTGTATACTGCCTTTTCAGTTTTTCAGGCATGTTCGCAAAATTGCAAAGAGCGACTATGAACTCTATCATGTCTGTCCATCCATCCGTTCATCCACACGGAACACCTTGACTCCCATGCAGCGGATTTTCATTAAATTTTATATTTGAGTACTTTTTTGAATATCTGTCCAGGAAAGTCACATTTCATTGAAATCTGACAAAAATAACGAGTACTTTACATGAAGACAATATACATTTTGAGCATATCTCACTCAGTTCTTATAATGAGAAATGTTTCAGACAATTGTATAGGAAATCAAAACATGCATTTTATGTTCAATAATTTTTTTTTTTAAATACCGGTGTTTATGAGATAATGTGGAAAAATATTGCACAGCCAGGCAGGCCACAGATGCCAATATGGCGCATGAGCATTATTTGCTGGAAATCTAAATGTACAAACACTCACAGAACATGTAATACTTATCGCTTGTCCGTTGCAATAATGGTCACATGAGCATGCCTCAGTGTTATGTTATACGCATACTGCTTGTCTTGTTTACATGTATTTAGTCTGCTGATGACCTACATGGGTCAAAAAAGTTTGCTTTAATAAGCACTAAAACTTACCTGTGCTGATGGTTACAATTTACATAATTTTCAAGCGACACACAATGGGAAGTCCAGCATAAGGTATATCAATAAGCTGTCCAAAATCCATCCTCCTCCTTGACAGTACATAAATACTTGTTTTAACAACCAAACTCAGCAGTCTTTATATGGAACACATGAAACAGTTTGTTTTAAAGAAATAGAATTTAACAATATTTATTAAAACCAACTAATTGCACATACTTGTCAAACCATTTAAAACCACATTATTGGATTAAAATGGATTTAAAATATCTCCTACATGTTTCAATCCCTCTATGGGATCATC
>Ga0136643_10000341_pt1 | contig 50903 bp, 33 predicted proteins | sample TergutLab28metaG_FD_96883 | JGI IMG/M metagenome (GOLD analysis project Ga0136643, IMG submission 96883) | Labiotermes labralis P1 segment gut microbial communities from Petit-Saut dam, French Guiana - Lab288 P1 (version 3) (version 3) | ecosystem: Host-associated > Arthropoda: Insects >... | reverse complement strand
GAACCGGTGGTAGTTTTAGAATTTTACTGCCTTTTTTCCGAACATCTTGGGGTGTTGGCGTCCGAAATTCAGCGATTTTTAACAGTTTTCTCAGTCGGGTTGAGTTTGACACGATTTTGGAGGGCCTTCCGAATTTCGGGAGGGGGGGTTGACACCCCAACACCCCCCTTCAGTACGCCTCTGTACTGAAACTTTTCTTGAACTGAAATATCTCTGATTTATTCTCAACAGTGCAGATTATTTAATTGTTTCATCACCTTCGGTTCATAATTTATAAACATTTATAGGCAACCACGCGCAACTATTTAAAGGGTTGTCTAATATAAACACCGTACCAGGGACACGAAGACTAAATTAAATGCCGTAAGATAAAGGTTAAGAGTTTGGACAGTGTATGATCCCTTATCTGCTACGCATATGGACATATGATCAGAATGAGTGATAGTGAAATAGCAGCACAAGGAAACAGAAGAGCAGGAAGGCCCAAAGTAAGATGGAATGATGTGTAAATAATCGTATGAGAAGGCAAGTTTTAGAAATTGGAGGATAGAAGCTAACAATACAGATGGATGGCAGGGAATCCTAGGAAGAGGCCACGGCCTACTTTGAGTTGTAGTCCCTTTTGTGATGATGGTGATGATGTGCCACCCATTCCCTCCCTCAGATCCACATACATTTCTGACAATGAATGCATGATATTGTACTAGTCACTAGAGCTATACAATTACTACAATTACAAGCATAGGCAACGATTCATAAGTAAAAGAAGCATCACTCTGCTGCAAGATATGGCCACCTACACAATCCAAACAACCCACTACACAGGGTCATATTTGAGAAGACAGTAACACAGTTACTCCTATGAAAACATCAAATGTCTCACTGCATGCAATTTTTGCATACTTTTCTTGTTTCTTGCAGTGACAAGATTGGATGCACTGTACAACATCAAACTTGTGTAGGTGGTAAAAAATATTGTTGCATTTCCGATTATGGTTCTTTCTTGCTCGTTCAGTAAACTGATTGAAATGTTGTGTCAATTTGTAACAGCTCCTGGAGAGGAATGGAAGCTCTACAATTAAAATTCCTTCTACATATGGATGAACCCATTACATCCTTCTTTGCTTACTGTTAATTAACCATCACATGACATCATCTGTAACTGAAGACATTTCTCAATACTAACCAAGAAACTGGTATTCAGTCAGGTGCATCAATGTGCAAATGTCAGTGTGATGGGTTCAAACAACCAGCTGCATCAGTGGTACTTACTCCATGGTGCAGAGTCCTTCTTGAGCAGCTAACTGGTTTGCAGCTAGTCAAGAAATTCCCCGCATTTCACGGAACCCGAAGGTTCATTACCACACTCACAAGCGTCTGCCACCTGCCTCTATCCCGGGCCAGCCAAATCCAGTCCATATACCCACATCCAGCAGTGGTACAGTAACCTTATTTACCTCTACAGCCCTACACGACAGAGTAAGGGTGTTGACAGCAGGGTATAAGCCAAAGAAAAAACATTTTTGCTATTGCTACAGTAACCTCTGGCTGCTATCTTTACCCTACCAGAGAAACCGAGGCAGCAGTTTCTTACAGAATGGTGGCATTTATCTACACGACCACAAAAAAAGAAACAGTTCAAACTACAAGCAGCGGATAACCTCCTTACTTGCAGTAAAGTGCCACTATTCATACTATGTTTCCCTCCTTTCTTTCCATGACTGTTTAAGAAAATATGTGAAATTTCCTCATACTATGAACATTTCAGCATTACAGCTAGAAAACTGGAGATTATGAGAAGGGTCAAAACGAAATGCAATTTCATTCTGTTTGTGTATTTCTGTCTGCACTACTGTTAAAAATTGTGATGAACATGGAGGTGACAGTTCCACTCATGACATATGAAAAGTAGGGAGAAACTTTAATTTGTAACTGTATCACATACACATGTGATAATGACCATACTCCCATGACTGTAAGCAAAAATTTTTTCTGATTTTTCATTGTCCAAAAATGCCCACTGGCTCAGAATCAGCATCATTCATATATGGGCAATATAGGAGATAATGTTGCTGAGTGTTAATGACACATTTTACTGCAAGACAGCAGTACACATACATTCTGTACATCCTAACAAATATGATCAGTTCAGTTTCTTGGCTTCCCAGCATTGCCAACTGTAGCCACATGCAGTTCAACATTCTCAAAAAATGACCAGTCGGGCTCTGAGGCCCACCCAGCCTCCTATTCAGTGGGTAAGGGGGTTCTTTTCCCATAGCTAAAGTGGTTGGGGTGTGATGTCGACCGCTCACCTCCATCTAGTGCCAAGGTTAAGCGTAAGTGGAGCCATACCTGTTCCCCCATATGCCTTCATGACATGGACATAAACTTTACCTTAACATCTTCCTACCAAGTTTGGGTGTAGATCAATTTGGGCCCAAGCAGCTAGATTTTGGAACACATGCTTCAAAAGTCTGCTGAAGTGTAAAAATCCTATTTGTTTTTTCAAATACTGTATGTGATTAAGCACCACCCTGCCTGGCAGTGGGAGGGGCTTTTAAATACCACCACTTCTATGGATAGGTCCTTTACAAATGATAAGTAGTGAATCATTTGTTATGCTATAAAACTGTATCATAAAACTGCCTGAACAAGAGGTCCAAGTTCAAGCTTAGACATTTGTCTATCTATAGTGACAATGTGGTAATCAGTTATCTCAGGGTAGGAGCAAGCACAGCAAGCCCCTGCATCAAAGTCTTAATACATGCAAATGCTAGGAAAAGGGTCTAAGGCCTTGGTGTTCATTATGCCTGGCCCAAGGAAGGAGTTATTTTGAAACTATGGTCTCCGTATGAAGTGGGTCCAGGAATTTTAACCCTTATCCTGCTTATGTGGAGAATATGGTGAGCTCCTAATAATGCCAGCAAATAGCAGATAGGATTTAACTCAGCGTGTAAAGGGTTAATGCACTGCGCTGGGTCCATGGTCTGGTATTCAGAACAGAACCCATTTTAAAGATGTGTGTTGTCCAATGATTGACATTAGTTCTTTCCGATGGGTCGAACCAAGTGGGTGTTTCCCTGCCATTTTCACCAGAGAACAGGCAACAAATCCAGTTTCCAAGACATATTCTGTTCAGAATACCAAAGTGCACAGAGTTCACAAACCCAGTAACTCTTAACATACTGCTGTCAGAATCCTTCAGAACTGAAGTAAACATTACAGTACATTCATCGTTACGATATTTTCACATTGCTGGTCACAAGATTTTTGTGTTTTCGGACAAAAAGTTCTCATTGGCATACACTTCTACTATCACATATATATATATATATATAGTGTTTTTAACTTTCAATTCAATTGATCCCAAGCCAATCTCACTGTTAAATTCAACACATCTAACATCTGTCTCAGAATAATGTTTATTCAAAATTTTTTTATACCCAAAAAACCTCAAGTCATGGTTTCACCATCCTCTGTCAATTAGTGGTGACTTACTCTTCCCACCAGTAAAGATTCACTTATCAGTGCAATGGGCTATGGGTTATTTTCAAATGTACAGTGTGTGACATGTGACATTTACTTCCTGGAATTTGTGCACCATTAAATAAACCACCATTATATATACACACAAAGCTATCAACTTATATTTCTTACCTTAATGGCTTTAAGAGATTGAAACATACATTATTATTATTATTATTATTACTATTAAATATTACTACACAAACCCATTAGGAACAGCACATCTTCAGTGTTCATTTCTTTATTTTTAGTGCTACAATGCGAACTTCAAGGACTCTCATATTCCTTACAATTGCATCCAAGTTCTGCTTGACATTTGTCTGGACATCTTTCATCATTGTGTCATTGTTCTGCAGACTGTTTATGATCTGCTGCTGCAGGGCTTCCAGTTGTGTCAAAGATTTATTGAAGTCCACAGCTAAAATAAACAAACAAAACAAAATGACAGCATAATGAACTGTCTGCATTACACAAATTTATCTTCATAAGGTAGTGCAAAGGTAAAGTTCACCCCAGAACAGGCCACGAAGGCCCAGACAGAGAGTAGAGTTGTAGCTCTACTCTTTCTCTAACTTTGGCGCTAGAAGGGGGTGGGTGGTCAACACCATGCCCCAGCCGCTTTACCCCCAGGAAAGGCCCGATACCCACTGTACAGGAGGCTGGGTGGGCCTCAGAGCCGACTCTTCAAAAGGACAATGTCTATATAATAACAATATGAACCACTGCTGCTACTCTGTCACTCCTGAATCTCAGATTCTTCATTCAGAACTCAATTAAAACATGAAACAGTCTTTTTTATCTCTGCTGCAAGAATTAAATAACTAAAAATTCTATGTCAGAGGCACTTGGGTGACTAATTCTTTATCACAGCACTTAATCCATTCAGCATAATTAACACAATTTTTTACCCTTACATATTAAAATCAGTATCAGTTCACATGCACCAATAAGAAAGCACCAGATAAATCTGAGGTTCACAGGCCACTCTATCTAGCTGTGATTCCTCAGTATGTAACATGCTTCATCTCACCACAGGTTTTTGGATAACTTGTGGACCCTGCCATATCTACAGCTCATTTTTTAAAAGAAAATGAGGTAATTAAACTATCCCTCTGGAATGCCTATATGCTGTTTTGAACTTGCTGGGACAGGATCTCTTGGGACAACCAGAAAAAAAAAAAAAAAGAAAAAAAAAAAGAAAAGATGCTGTCACTGTGCCTCATTCAGCACCACAGCATGAAGGCATATGGGGGAATGTAGGCATAGTTCCACCCATTCTTGACCTTGGCACCAAATGAATGTTAAGTGGCCAGCTTTATGCTCTAGTTGCTTTTCTCCCATGGAAAGACTCCTGGTACCCATTCAACAGGAGGCTGGATGGATCTCTGAACACAATGGAGAAGATAGAAACCTCTGTCTACTGCCAGGTGAAAAAGGTACACATGTAGAACCAGAAACATATTCTAAAGAATAAGATTTGAAACAACTCCGATTAGACTACTGTGGTGGGTTTTTGTGGCAACTGTCATTTCCTCCCAAAACAAGGTTCAAAATACAGTATTACCTTGTCTGTGCAGAGATTCTAGAGCCAGCAACCGGTCCACAGTCTGAGGCAGAACCTGGGCTAGGGTTTCAGTTTTTGTCACCAACTCATATAGTTCATTCACCTGCAGTAAAATATATACCAAAGATATGAGTGCATGGGCAAAGGAATATGTTATGTTTAAGTTTACGACAGTAATATCGGTTTGGCAAAATCTGATATATCCATTTACCCTCTGAACTAAGAGACATTCAACAGAAACAAATGAATATACCAATATACCAGCAGATGATGTCAATGAATGCTTACAAACAGGAAGACCATCATGAAACCATCACTTAAACAATTCACCAAAAATACAGCCTCCCAAACATTAATTCTACACAAAATTGTTCTCTAATTTTGTCGTATAACACTGAATTGCAAATATAGGGTTACACATACTTCCTTACACCATTTGACAAAAATGTGCGAGAAAAATAAAGCCACTGATAGTGTAAATGGTCAGTTCAGATGGATTCCATGAAATATCTCAATACACTATTGAGTTCCTTAATCAACAGACTGGAGAATATGTAACAAATTACACAACTTTATAATTACAGCATTACTGAAATACAATTAAGAGAAATATGTTTTATGAACACTACGAATATGTTCATATCAAAAATGTAAGTGGGATATTATGTTCTGCCCTCTGTGGCACGCGTATTGAGGAAACGAGAGGGTGTGAATAAGGAGTCGAGGAGGAAGAAGAACGTGATATCAATGTCAAGTGATGATGTCACTCACACCCCAAATGTTCAGAGAGCTAAAATCAGGAAATGGCGTACTAGTTGCAGGTACATCAGATGCTGTGATGAAAAATGTTCAAATATTGTACATACTAAGTCTCTATGCCACCAATTTTTGGAGATGATAACATGGCCATTTAAATCTTACATTTTTAATCAAAATTACACATTAGGCTGCAGACAGCAGGGCTAATGTACCAACACACACACAAAAAGGTGACTACTTTTACTTCAGGGTATTTAGAGTACTATTATGCACAAATGTTTCCTCTGTCATTCTTTTGTAAGAAACTTCTGAACAAATAACCCAGACAACTGCAAGATGTGGGGTTATTGCAACAGTAGGGATAAGGATTCATGTCTTCTGGAATATCATACGGTGTCAACTGGTAACCAGTTACCCAGTATTTCAATGGCTCTACACTCCTATAACACTTCACAGTGGAACAAACCTGAAGACCTGAATCTTCCCAGGATGGTTGCCTGCCTGATATCACCAATTACTCACAGGTGTAACTGTTACATTTTTCCGTTGTGTGTAAGGAAAAGAGGATTTTCCAAACTTTTACATTGTTTACACCATGCACTGTGATACAACTATTAACAATTAAAACAACTAAATGCAATGGTGTTATAATTTTAATTTCACAACAGCCCTTCAGGAGTTTTTGTGAGAAGAGCTTTTGTGAAACTAAAATTATAACAACAGTGCATTTAGTTGGGTTTAACTGTCATAATTTTCCAAACTCTTCTACTTCAGTTTAATATTTCAGTTATGTCAGTAACACACCATCTCTAGACTTTAATAAATAATGAAGACACAAAACTTAGAGATTGTATACAATCTAACACAACTTTTATTGCATACAATATATGTTGAAAAGATAATTAAAACATTATGGCAGCTACGTGTTTCAGCTTTCTTCCTAAATTATAAATACCAGTCAAGGTTACATCCACAAATATGAAGACCTAAAAAGGAAATTGTACACTTGCAATGCAAACATATACTTCAATCAACTTTATGAAGAAAGCTGAAACATGCAGCTGGCACTAATTATTTTTAAACACATATTTTATTCAATAAAAGTTGTGTTAGTAAAATTATATACATTCTCTAAGTATTAAAAACACAACAGGATGCCTTACCTGAAAATAAGAAGACACAGAACTACCATCTACAACATTAAATGGCATAAATTGGCAACATGTGCCCCTCTTCACACAGTTTTGTTTCTGCTTGTATCTTGTAGTCCCTTATACCCTAACATCTAATAATGTCAAAAGAATGTGCACCACTATTTCTACATACCTTGTGATTCCTTTCTATGTCTTCAGGTGTAGCTGCAGTCTTCTCATTAATGCTGTCCATTTTCTGTGCCAGTGCAGTAAGCCTGCCTTCAATATGGTCCAACTGTGCTGAATCCAGGACGTTCGCCTTTGCATTCAGCTCCTGTGCCACCTCTACAAGACTCTTGTGCTGCGTGTCCAGTGACAAACGTGCCTGGGAACCACAACTAATGTCACTTGCATTTATTGTATGGAGAATGGATTAAATAAGAACAAATACAAATTATTCCACAAGCTGTGTACTGGGATATTGCATATTTCACACAGGATTATGCAGAGATGATTTGTGACAGCAGTTTAACATTCTCGATCGAAATAATGATGGTGACAGTACCACTTTGTCTGAAGTTGCTCCTAACACAGTTTCCAGCTTATGCAGTCTGTGTTCCAAATCTGCCACACGAGAAACTTGCATCAGATAAGCTTGCTCTGGCCGATACGTCAGTTCATACGTGACAGTACCACTCTGTGCAGCAGGTTGGGTCTTTATATTCCCCAACTTTTGTGATGGTGTACCACTTAACTTGAGTTTTTCCAGCTGAGCAATCAATCTCCTGTAACATGTGACATGTAACGATTACCTCAGTTTCTTATCCTTATAAATGGGCACACACACACACAAAAACACTATCAAGCATGCCGGCTGCTACACATCAGACTTTTCATGTTGAGCACTCTACAGGAAGCTACCGAAAAGCCTAGTTCAAAAATCAATTCAGTCCTATCACTAAAGGAATTTAACTACTCAAAGTGACAGAAAATCATGTCAACAAAATGCCCAAGATGCAGTGGTTACTTCTGAAAACCTAATATTAGCCACAAGTTTGGAACTTTCACATAACCAATCACACTCCCAGACTAAAGTGGTTGCACTCCGTTAGGCAGCACTGACAATACAGTGATACCTCTATTCAATGTTCCTGTATACATCATTTCCCCACAGTTATTGTGCATTTCCTCCAGTCCAGCAATATCACCCACATACACACTGTATTATTATATCAGAAGCACTGTTCCTCAAAGTGTTGTTTTCCCATGTCAAATGTTCAGAAATCCTGATCCTGCCCCACAGTATTTCCAGAATAATCATTTCTGAGGAAAAAATAGTGAAAGTAACATCATTTGTTGCAACATTCATGAATGAAACAATTCTGGAATGAAAGAAACATGATGTTTTTGGAATGTACAGTAGTGCAAAGCTGTTTATACTGACAATTACCATAACTGTATTGCGAAACGTTAGTCCAGGGTGGAACACTAAGTGGCAGGGTGAAGAGAATATGTAAGTTGTAAAGTACAACTGTTTCCAGACAGTATACTGACACTGAAAGGCAAAGAGTGCAAAATGTCAAATAGAGGATAACAGTGCTACAGTGTGTGTTGAGAATGATGGTAGCGCCAAATGTGCGTCAATCATGGTTGGGAAATAAAAAAAAGTTTAAAAAGACATAAACACTTTGTGTGAAATACTACACAAAAAAGAGGCATCACCAAACATGGACACTGTCACAGAGTACTTAAGAGCACTGGATGCCTCCATGTGTGTGAAAGATACAAACATACTGTTTTTGAACAACTGTGTCACCCAGTCACTTGCAGGGAATGTAAATGTTGTGTGTTTTCTACAAAATTGTACAATCTTTATTTGACCATCAATCAATGCTTTAAGCATCTAGTACTCAAGTACTGAAAGCTGTATGTCAGATTAACTTGGGCAAGGACATTACACTAAAAATGTAGTGCTGCTGGGAGTTATGCTTGATATGCATTCCTGCAGCATGTGCATAAACAAAGCTTTACACAAACGAAGACCAATTATCCCTAGGAAATTTTGCAAGAGCTTCATTCAAACTGTAACATATAGTGAACAGAAAGAAATCATCTACTGAATTATCTACAATGAACAGAATGAACTTCTATCCGTAACAAAACATAAATGCCTAGTCTATATCATTACAACTGGCAAAATGTCAAATTACAAGTTCCACACAAGTGCCTACACATCAAAGACAAAATCCCAAATAGGGAATTTACATACACGATGATTACTGCAATTATTTAAAAAAATGGAGCTACAAGCTGGTGATGAATTTAGCATGTGTGATGTGTGTCTTGCAGTATGAATTTCAGAAGTTGGGAACTGTACTTGCAGTGTAAAACTTGATATGTCTGCTCCCTTTTGTGTAATTATTTAAAAACTGTAAGCCTTATGGTTATATGTACTGCATATAAAAAACACAATTCATTTGTTTCTACAACTTTTGTTCAAATACTTTTTGCACAAATAAGTCATGTAGAAATGCATGTGTCCCAATGTAACATGTCCAACTTTAAACATAAGGAGAATATGTTGATACACCTTACTAACATTCCCAATATCATTCCAATTATGTCACTATCAATTTTCATGAAAATATATTTAGTGGTTCTCAGGCTGTTTCATGGAATGGATGGATAGGTCAGGCACAGTAACACCCCCTGGTGAATTAGAATTGAAATTATTTGGATACAAGCATTTTATGCCAAATGTTCTAATTGAAAATAAGGCACACACATGAATCACATAACAATTAAACATGCCTGACTACTCATATGTGGCAGGTGCAGTAAACTCACAGCTAAGTGTCTGTGTTAATGCGGTAATTTCTGTTTCAGCATATGCACATTAAAGAATGCTACCTAAGCTGGGACCCTTGAGGATCTGCTAAGCTGGTCATGAGCTCTGATCCTAGAGTCTCTTCCAGGCGCACTTCAGCCAGCTGCTTCTGAGCTACCTCCACGTGACTAGAGAGAAGCACAGATGACAACTTTTCCAGATCCTGTTCATCTTTTGCCGTTTCCTAATACAAATAAAGAGCAAACAATCAGTACTAATAAATCAAACAGAAATTCAGCTTTAAAATATATTCTGACTGTGCATCTGCCTTCATGACATTTATTTGCAAATTACCACAACCACCTCAATATAGGACAACCCTCTGAATGTTGTACAAGCCATCATTACATTCATAATTATCTGTCTTCCTCAAACCAACGTTTAATGCACCACTTCTCACGCACCAAGTTGCAATGTTTAGCTATAGCTAACACTCCAACAAGTTTCGGCACTTCTCAGCGCCATCCTCAGGGAGTTCTGTCTTAACTGTTAAATTGTCACACACAACCAACAACCCAGACACACATACAATAGAACAGGGTCGTACATAATTTAACAGATGGCATTCAGCTTCAGAAGGTACACATCTCACAACATGTAAAGGATGCTAAAAATAATGCAGTCATGCTCACATTCCCCATGTACCTGGCACTACACAAACAGTTTATAAATGCTTTTATGTGTTTTATCTTTTAACCGTTGTAATGCATAATGCCACAACAGAGAACAATGAAATTTTAACTATTAACTGTTGCAGCAACCTTCACGAAGTTTTAGAAATTGTGCATCGGCGTGAAGACTGCCGTTCTGCAATTATATGGTTGAAATATAGCTGAATGAGTGTTAGAGCCATTTGATGTTCAGACAATTTAACAGTTCAGATGAAACTCCCTAAAGAAGGTGCCAACAAGTGCTGAAACATGCTGGAATATCAGCTCAACAGTGTAACTTGGCGTATGAGAAGTGGTGCATTAAACTTTGGTTTGAGGGACACAGATAATAGGATGACCTGTTTAACAGTCTTTGGTTTTCAGAAAAACACCTGCATATAATGAATTTAACTTTGTGGGCAATTAAAAGATGATACCCCACTTTTAAGATGATGAATTAGGGGGAAAAAAAACTTTTATTTTATGAGGTAAATATAAAATCCAATTAAAATTACTTTTATTTTATTCTGTCTATACGAGATCTGAGTTTCTCACAGCAGAAAATATGAACCCTCTAACGCTGAATGACAACTTTAGTTGACATACATCTTCCTGCTGACAAGTTTAAGCACCATCTTATGTCACTGCTAATTATATACCAATTATGGGGCATTCATGGACAGCCTTGTGATCTGCCATGTCCACCGGAAGTCTGTTTAACCAGTATATTTCCTCCCTACTCTTCTAACCCCTTCTAGGCCCATGCAATAGAATGCATAACACAAAGTTACACTGCAGTTTTTTCTGTGGCCCTGTTGTCCTGACTTGGTACTTAACACTTTCTTATCATTTGGCCCCAAGTCCAATATCAGAAGAATATGAACAAATGGCTTGGAATGCAGTGCTTAATGGTCAGCTGCATATCCCAATTTTTATTCAGTAGGCCAAGTGCACGCGCGCGCACACACACACACACACACAAAACCTGTGGAAAGAAAAATTCAAAGTTCATATCTTTATGAGTGACATCCCGTTGTGCAATATGGACAGCAAAAACAAAGTGCAGACAATCAATCATGACTACATTTATATCAGTTTGTTGCTTTTTACATGCTTGGGTTTTTGTGACAATCTATCATCAGGCAAATAAAGAAGATATAATTTAAATACAATCCATTAAAACGAAACTCTTTCAGATACCTAAGTTCTCAACTTTACAATAATCCCTAAACACTAAAGTGAAACGTAGCCTCCTTATTCTACTAAGGTTTAATTGATTTGTTTGCTTATCTTATGAAGACATATTCGACCTACAATTTTACTTTGATGTCCATTAATTAACTGGGGTGGGGTTAGAGTATGCATGAAAAAATTCAATCCTCTAATTTCATTTCTGCACATCACAGTGGGTATTTAATTCAGATGCCAAATGGTTAAGAGCATATTCTTCTTGGATGTTAACAGTCACTGTGTAGTCTGGCAACAATGTGTCAGAGAAACCCACTGCCAGAATGTTTAAAATCAAAAGAACTACCCCTACCCTAGACCCATACAAGTGCATGAACATCAGCCTCTTACTTTTAAGTGTGTGATTTCCTCCTCCAATTCCTTCATCTCACACTGCAGTCGCTGATACTTATGAAATAGGGTTTCCTTCTCACCACTTTCCACCAACTCCCAATCCCCAGATCTGAAATGACAGGCTCCATAATTAGCAGTAGCATGAACATTATTTTAAACCCCTCTGCATGGCAAATTCATGTTGAGTTACAAACCGTATAATCAGAAGTTTATTAATATACATATATGCTTGGAATTTGAGGTTTTCTGTCAATTGGAGCACCATGCCTGAAATTTATTTTTAAAAAATTTAAAAATTAGAAAAAAAAATAACTGGTCTGCCTTCAAAATGCAGGTATGTTGGGTTAGTTAACATCAATTACAAGGTGATTCCAACAAAATAACATAAAAACAAAGCACTAGTTGTGAAATTGCTTGGCAATAATTTTAAATTTATTTGTTCTACAACATGACTGGTTTTCAGAGTGTTCTGGATACCAGGATGCCAGATAAAATATCCCATACCTGTATTTCTTGACAGACATCTAAAGAACATTCCACTCTCTGTACACATGCTGTGTAACAGTATACATGAATTTCTGTACCTGGCATCATATCCTATCCGCAGTCTTGTACTTAATCTATCAGAAAAATCAATTCCTTTCCCATCCAAAGTTCTCCCTTTGAACCTTATAAATGCTTCACTGGCACTGATATGAAGGCGTTCAATGCTGTCAGTTTCTTCCTACAACAGAGAAAAGGGATGCCCTTTGATAAATTTTACTAATACAATTCATAACAGGAATTTCCTGAAGTGTACAGTAACTGTACATTGTTGATACCAGGCTCTGCAATTTATGACCACCCAATTTTCATCATCCTCAAACATTATGGAAACCAAATACCCAAACTGTCTTGGGTTCTGGCCCTTCAGCCATTGCCTCCTCAATATCCAATGTTTGCTGAAATGCTGAAAGCATCAGGATCAGCTACATATGACAAAAAACCAGAGATGAGGAAATGACAACTTCCAGATGGCCAGTCTCGATTGCTTATGAATATGGTAGGCACTGCACTTACATACCTACAGACTAATCTCTGCTACAATGTATGAAAATTGATACTTTTAATTTGTTATTAATAATTTAATGAAATTTATGAATCATCATCACTCACTTAAAGTCACAGTTGTCTTTCAGCTACTGTAATTCATCCTTTCAGCTATAATTAGTTATACTTTTCATGTCCACACATCTTGTAGTTGTGCTCTAACACATGCAGTAACACTAGCTAAGTGTGTGTGGTCGGTATAGTGTCTCTTCATTATAAGCAGCTGTATAAGCCACAGTAAACTAGAAGAGGGCAATAGGTAGAAAGTTTAACATCTATGAAAACAGTAATGTGCTTCTTTTAAAATTACACATACCACGCAAATAAAACCAAGGTTTACGCAATGTCAGTAGCATTTATCTCAATAATCCATTCATAAATGTGAGAAGATTTAATTATATCCATAATCCCAAAAGAACAAGCTATTCATATAATAAATTTTAAGTCAATTCTATATGAATACATTTTTGTTTTGTATAAAATTCTAATTTTGAGGATAACCTGTATATGTTGTGATATATTTCCCCACACAGTGTGACCACCTTAGACCTGACCACAAATTGTGCAGTTGCACAGGCAAGGGAGTTATATACTCCTCACTTTTAGCCAAGCCATACACATTCAGACAGCTAGAAGAAACAAGCCTATAACCTAATTACAAATACAACTTACCTACATTAGACCAGATACCAAAACCACTCTCTATTGCTGTCAAGTTAAGCGTTCAAGTCTGCCACTGTACTGGATTAAAAAAAAAAAAAGAGGTGGAAAAATTAAATCCTGTGCTAACTTTCACGAAACCGGCCACATCCTCTGCAAGAATTCCTCAATGCACTGCACACAAAACCGGGGCTTAAAGTTTCAAACTGTCATCATCATCATCATCTTCTTCTTCTTCTTCTTCTTCTTCTTCTTCTTCTTGTTCCTCCTCCTCTGGTACTACAGCCTGACTCAGGTCTTGATTGCCTCAACTATGTACTTTCATTTGCTCCTACATATTGGTATATTGGTTCTGTGTGTCCAACACAGTTTGAGGATTCCCAACACAAAATTTTGTAAGGGGATGTCATCATCAGCCCCAACCCCCAAGTCAGAGCATCAGAATGCATTTGTTTGACAACTTGTTCAAAACCTGTATAATACAGGTGGCCCTACAAGCAGTTACACTGTTGCTGGTACAGATTTTGAATTCAATTATGCACATGAGCTTTCTCATTTGACAGAACTATGCCTTCAGCAAGGTGGGAATACCAACCATAGAGCCAGTTTCAGATTTACCCTAACAGTGTTTATGGGGGTAAAAGAAATACACAAAAAACAGGAGCAAACATTTCCAGTGCCTGCTGTACAATGGGTAAGTTCTCTTTGTGACATGTTATCAGTTTGTGGATTCTGCTACCATTCTGAATCTTTGCAACCCAACTGGGTGGTAGTAGCATCAAACTCTCCCAGTTCAGCACCTCAACAACCTGCACAAAGTTCTAAGATTATTCCTTATCTAGTGTGACAATTCCTTTGGTACATATAAACTGTCAATACCCTTCAACTTTGTTATAGTACAAGGTGCTAAAAGGGGAAATCCACCTGCCCATACTTCTGGACTACTTTCACCAGCCACAATACAGTCATGCTGCAAATTTAATCACATCCTCATCATATCCATCTGGAGGAGGTACTTTGGACTTCACTCTTCTTATAATATTAACATCAAGATGGCCAAGGAGTAATGGTTCAATTCCTGGAAGCGGCAAAAACTCTATTCTCCACAGTATTAAGACTGACTCTACAGCCCACCCAGTCTCCTACTCAATGGCCACCATGGGCTCTTTCCCAGGGAAAAAGTGGTCAGGCCGTAAAGCAAATCACCTACTCCCCCCAGAACACAGGTCATTAATGCATTCAGTCATGCTCTCAATTCCTCGTATGTCCTCCACATATCGTGATGACTGAACCACAGGGATAACTGTACCTTTACCTTAATTTAATTTAGTAAGTGTTGGCACTAATTCTGACATTATCCTTTTCATCCAAAAGAAGATAATGCAACAACCACACCTCAACTTAGTATGGTTTAATGATTCATGACATTTCGCATCAGAATCTTGAATTACTTAAGACAAACAGCATGGTCATATGAAGTAATGGGATATAGTCAGATATGTGTTTAAAAATATACAATACATACTACAGTATTTTGCAAATTAAAATGCCTAAAATTCAGGAATATAAAGCATCTCATAAATGCAAATAACATACAGAGGCAAAAAAAAACCAGTAAGTCCATTCCTGTGTGGTACACAGTAAATAAGAAGCAGAAACCCAAGTCAAATTCATGTTAGTTTGCTTCAGTTTGCATTAAATGGTGTAAGTACAGCCCAAGTTTCTGATTTGTTACCTCAAAGAAGTCAGTACTCTGATTACATTCTGGAAGGTCAGCTGTCTCATAAATATCAGGTTGATCATAGGCCTGAAAAAGAACACATTACTTGGTTCGAAAACAAGCACATAATTCCACTCCACTATTATACTCTTTGCATGCACCAGTGTCCACATGTAAAACCCTCTCTACATATTTACTGCATAACCTGCTGTACAACCACACAAATGTACTTCAAGCTGACCAGTTACTCATTATAAGACATATGTTTAATTTTGACTTTGCATCAATGACTTAAAACCAAGAAACCATTATCAACCATTCACCAACACCTCATGTTCTACTTAATGCAATCACACTTAGGTCTCCGGCTAGAATAATGGTGAACAAGACAGGGAATGTAAGTATAACATAACACTCAGGCATGTTCGTGCAATCATTGTTGCAGTGGAAAAGCAATATGTATTATACAATCTGAGTGTGTGTTTGTAGCCTCAGGCATCCAGCGTGCAATGCACATGTGCCATATTGTCAGCTGTGGCCTGTCCAGCTCTACAATATTTTTCCATGTTACCTCATAGATATTTCACTTCAAAAATAAAAGTTATTGAAAATAAAATGTGTTGATTTTCCCTACACCTTTTGCCAAAACACTTCTCTTTCTAAGAACAATCAAGGGAGATATGATCAAAAACTTGTATTGATCTTCATGTGAAATACCTGTCTTTTGTAACAGATTTTACTGAAACTTGAATTTTCCGTACAGATTTTCGAAAAATACTCGTATTTCAAATTTCATGAAAATTCGTCCAGTGGAAGCAGAGTTCCATGCGGGCGGAGGGGCAGACAGACGTGACAAAATGTCGCTTTTTGCTATTTTCCAAACACACCTAAAATCGGTTATCAATGGAACTGAAGTCCTAAATTCACTCTGAAAACAAAACAACATAGTCTGCATTTAAGCCTTTTCGGACATGACGTTGTGTGAATTTGTATAGTTTACCGATGTTACGCGGAGTTTACTGCCTCCATCCTCAGAGCCCAAGCCGTCAACTTCCAAGAAATTGGACTTCTTGTACTCTGCAGATGGTAAAAAAAGCTCCTCCAAAACATCTCTAACTACGTACCAATGTAAACACCATGTCTTAGGAGATATGAATCTTCAAATCCGTTATGAATGACACATCAAGTGTAGTCAACATATAGAAATACGAAACAGTACGAATACATGCAACTACAAATGAAAGAGCCTATCAACAGACTAGCGTTTCTCGTAGAAACACCGATGAAAGCACAGAACAGTTACTTGAAATGAACTTTTGCTACTGATTGAGCAGCTGGACAGTTCTCTTAACCACCATCGCAGTTCAACCTCAACCACATGCTTTATAAATTTGTCCAATTCAACAGAAATTTATTTTCTCATTCATGTACGGTATAATTACTTAAGTATTTACATTAAACCACAGCACACATAGCAAAAACTGTGCAATACTTATGTAAATATCTTACAATGCCAGGCAAATCTGCGTACTTTGGGTCCGCCATTGTAATACTATTGGTCTCCGTATATGTGTGATCTGTGACCATGCCGTGGTACTACGCACACATCATCAATACATACCATGGTTCAATACGAGGCATGTGTAAAACTCGTACTTGTGCAGAGAGAGTATCCGTGCACAAATTGGATACGTAAACGAAGGTAGAGAGCGGCAAATGCCATTCATGAGAACCCCGGTGAAATGACAATGAATCCGTGGAATATAGACTTGTGGCGCCTCTAGCGGTTGCAACGGATTTACATGTAGCCGGATGGCTCAGCAATTGTGTTGAGTATATAATAGATGGCAGAAAGGTCTCTTCAGTGTACTGGGAGAATCGTATACGAGCCAAGTGAAAATATTTTTAAGGAGTTTCCATTATAATTTTAGTACAAATATGCATCGCTTAACGACGGGGAGACATTCTGAGAAATGCGTCGTTAGACGATTTCGTCCTTGTGCGAACGTCATAGTGTACTTTAACAAACCTACATAGTAAATCCTACTACCAACCTAGGCGATATGGTATAACCTATTGCTCCTTGGTTACAAACCTGTACATTACTGAATACTGTAGGCAATTGTAACAATGGTAAGTATTATAATATTAAAATCTTATGAGACCACCGTCGTACATGTGCTCCGTCGTTAACCGAAACGTCGTTATGCTGCGCATACCTGTACAATTAAATAGGATGTTATCGTCATTGAAAGTGAGTGAAAGTTGTATCGAATAATATAACTTTGGTTATTCTTAAGTGTGATGATTAGTGTGTATGACGTAGGATGTGTGTGAAAATAACTAACATTCGTAGCTATTGCTCATTACTGATTACTTCGTCGACCAAGGTTCTTAAATATTATTTTGTTTCGTTGTACTGACATTACAATGCAGAGGGTGTGCTATGCCAGATGGTATTACAACAGCGGCACACGTTGTGGCCCTCATTTTTTTTTCTTGATAGGATCTATACCTTCACGCAATAAATTTAACATCATTCGCATAAACCAGAAGCTGGTGTGTACTGTTCAATTCCAAGTCCTCTTGGCTTGCTTCAAGTCTCCTGATGACAATAGTTGAAGTTCCAGGTGTATTTATGAACGTTTCTGTGCGGGAATAATGTGTCCGTAACAACCACATATATTTATATGGCAATGTTTACTACTCTTAACACTGTTGTCATTACTGTTCGCATGTAAACTTTCATTCCCAACCGGTAGCAGACGTTTCATGTGGTATTTAGGCAAACCCCCACTACCTCAGCTATCAAATGTGGGTCCTGAATCTCTTCCCAGTGAACATGGTGGCAGGTTTAAGTTAAATCACTCAAAGACTGAACTACTTAAATCAACACATCTGGGAAAATATTTATCTTTGGTCCTTGTTACAAGCCTAGTCGAGAAGTGCATCGGTTTGTACCCAAAACCTTATGACCAGCCTAGCTACCTCTTCAGTAGCACGGAGGGAAACTTCACAGATGAATCTACCGACATAATAAGTACGCGGACAAGTTTTCGATCTGTGACGTGGCGGCTCAGGGTCAAACTAAAAGTGGTTTGGATCAACGATGGCGGCAACATCATTGTCCGTGGATTTGTGCTGTGGGATGGGACACAGAACGCGCTCTCCGCCAATCCAATTGAGACTAATACCGACAAACGCTCCTAGCCCAGCCAGAACAGGGCAAAGTGTATGAGGACACCAGCACCACAAGCTCGCCAAACTACTTCCACAACACTAGTATCATCACAGTCTCTGCTATCTCAAAAGCTCACACGCTACTCATCAGCTGATGCCGGCTGACATCTCCAGTACTGATGGAAGAACCAGCCACTGCTTCTGCCCCTCACAATACGTCAACAACTAATGAACCGATGGGCACCATCTCTACCAGCATGGACCAGACCTGCATTAACCCTTATCCTAACGTAGAGGAGAATATGGTGAGCTCCTAAAAATGCCAGTAGATGGCCTATGGGATTTAACTCGAAGTTTAAATGGTCAACAAAAACCAAACAAGTGAATTATAGACTCCAGAAAACGGCCCAGCGACTGAATCAGTAAACCGGAGGCAGCAACAAATCCTCTGCAGCCCCCAATTGCAGATATCGAATCTAACGCAAGCGGGGTTGAAGTCCGAACAATGAATTGGCATCGGAATAAGCTGCAGAATAACTTCATACACCAGACGACGGGAAAAAGAATGGACCCACTGCTTCAACGGTGTCACAGACAGCGAAAGTTTGGAAGAGAATCTAGCCGAGGTTTTCAAAGAAGCTAAAACTACACATCCAGGAATTGAGACACCCCGCACACAGACACGGAGTGAGCCTCCTCCACGGCGGCCGCGACAGTTCCGGCATTGACACAAAGGCAAAGAAAATGATGAGAGAACCAATACGATGCAGCCACCGCTTCACGCATTAAGAAACTGTACCGCCATTCACGGACATGAACTACTAAATAAGCGACAGAAGCTGAGACGACATTTTGCAAAATTCTGGCAGATGAACTCTTTGAACACTTTTCCAGTGTCTTCCACCAAGGACAGCCTGTCGATCAGGCAATGTCAATAGCAGTGCCTCCGTACAGTGATTCTCATTCAGATGACCAAATCCCACTCACCTGGGAATTTAAACCAGAGGAGATCTGGATACGGCTACATCGCTGCAAAAATACTGCTCCACGCTCAGATGGAATAAGCTATGCACGATGGAAGAAAATTGACAGAGGCAGCTATGCCCTCAACACTGCATTCAGTGCCATTCATCGTTTGGGCTACATACCACAAGCCTAGGGGAAGTCTGTAATAATATTAATACACAAAAGGAAGAGTAGTCTGTTATTTCGAATCGGCGCCTCATCTCCCGTAGTAACACGACCGCTAAACTCCACTTCACGATACTAGGAAACCGACTTGAAACCTGGGCCACCAGCAGCGAAAGAATCAGCACCGCTCAGAAGGGGTTCGTATAAGTGGACGGGTGCTGTGCTCATAACTTTGCCCTACAGTCCGCCATATGGATGCTCGACGTTCTAGGCGACAATGTTCTATTGCGTGGTCAGATCTCACCAATGCCTTTGGGTCGGTAGATGAAACCATCGTCACCTTTTTGCAGTTGGCCAGTCTGAATGAAGATGCCATTAGTATTATATGCCGCCCCAACGTAATAAACAAAACAATCATCCGTAGCCACCAAGGATTTACACCGGAAATCACCATTCACGCGGGAGTTAAACGAAGATGCCCTGTGAGCCATAAAAATTTAAACTTGACAATGGAACCAGTCATCCCAGCCATCACTTAGCTGGGGCGTGGCTACGGCCTTCACAGCAGCTCCATAGAAGTGTTTACTGATGACCTGACACTCATATCTGAAACTCTGAAAGGGCTTCAAGCCGTGCTGGACACAGCTGGCAGTGTCATAACTTAGGCAGGACTTGGATTCATTCCCAGGAAGTTTGCCACATTGCGTATCGACAGCAACCAACACGAGGCCCGACCCACACAATTTCACATTCAGGAAGGCGCCCCACCAGCCCTCTCCGAAATGTAGGTCTGCGAACATCTCGGTGTACCGCACAGCTACTATGTGACTCAATCCGCCGACAAAACACCAGGAGAAATAAACTTCAGTCTAAATATATAGGCGATTCCATATTAGCTCTATGGCAAACCTAGGATGCTATAAACACCTCTATCCTCCCATACATTTCTTTCCACCGCAAGAATGGTGTCGTCCAGAAAAGGCCATTGAATTTGCTAGGCAAGGGCATCAAACATAGTGGGAAAAATGTGTCAACATGCTTGAAAAGGGCCAGAGCTCTCTTCTGTGCTATCAAAGAGGAAGCCTAAATTTTCTGCCACTGAATACACTGGCCGAAATATCCACTTCATTTTTTCTGACATTGAACAAAAGATTGTACACATTCCATTAAAATGTGAAAATATGTCTACATTAAAAAAAATATTCTTGAATGAACAGCCTTCAAACTACAAAAATAATGTTATAGCATGGCAATAAAGTAATGCCATAATCAAAGCATTTTGCAAGTCGGTTGATAAATACTTTTACTTAACAAGCAACCAGCGCATTTGGGAGAGCTGTCAATGGCTTTACTGAAAAGTACAGTCAAGAAAGGCATCAGATCTCCAGCCGCAGGAGCTAACATCCTGCCACTGAAAACCCGAACAATCCTGTGTGTTAGTATGGTCATTGTCACAGGTAAGGAATGTGCGTGCCTCTCCTAGTAACTCTTGCATTAAACATATTCACTTCCAGTGATATTTTAGTTTCAAGTCCTCTTCACACGGTGTTGGAGGGGCTGTATAGCGACTCACAACGGGCTGGTCGGTCTTGGAATCAACTCCTGGTGGCAGTAAGATATTTCGCACCCGTCTAGACCGACTCTGGTGCCCAGCGACCTCCTATACAATGGTTAGTGGATGTATCCACGGTTTAAGGTTTCCGTATAGTGACTTTAACTGCTGACACAACACCTTCGGTATTAAATGAAGAGTGGATGCATACCACCACTTCCCTTCTGGGTCCTCAGTGCCTGTTCTAGTATTAAATTTAACTTTACTGTTTGTTCTTTCATGGAACACGCGTCTCAGCCTCACACAGGCCTTGCAATTAAACTTCCACTGCATTTGACATATTTGGATGCCATACTGGATATATTTTACCTGTAACATGTTCTATATTTATACATAGTTAAGTTTACTGTTGAATTTACATTTCAGCATTTACCAATGACGATATGACATTTTAACCGTATAAGGCCTTTTTGTAACATTTAACATTGCAGACGGCCAAACGTTATGTCCAAAACACAAAGGAGTAACTTTTGTGCATCAACTAGTGCAATAAGTTTGACATAAATGCACCTTTATATATATATTAACAGGATAAAAACAGAGTTATAGTTTACTAAAAAGATCCCGAAAATATTAATATTAAAATGATTGACGACGCCCTAAAGGAAATAACAAAATTCAAGTACTTAGGCATCATATTTCGAGAAACTGGAAAAAATAAAAAAGGCGCAATACAACGAGTTAAAGAAGCTAAAATAGTTTTAAAATAAAAAGCAACTACTCTGTTCGAATAGCCTTAGTTTGGAATTAAAAAAGAAACCTATAAAAAGTTGTATTCGGAGTGCTGCTTTTTATGGATCCGAAACACGGACCCTAGGAAAAGTGAAGAGAGGGTCGTAAATGCATTAGAAACATGGCGCTGGAGAAGAGTTTTAAAAATAAAATGGTTGACGGCATAACGAATGATGAAGTTTTTCAAAAGGCAAAAGGAGAAACATTACTTTTAAGAGTCTTCAAAATTGACGCCACTCATGGACAGGGCATATAATTAGACATAACGTGTTTGTTATACCACTTCGTTGATGGAGCAATATCCAGAAAGAAGACCGTAGAAGATCTCCACTACAATGTTTAAAGCAGGTCACCAGAAACAAAGGTGCTGACAATTATACAGCATTGAACACAATGGCTTGCAACAATTCCAGATGGAAAGCTTCCAACCAATCAGATTTTGAAGAATACAAAATGAGAAGGACGAAAAAAGAAAGAATTCTCTCAAAGAAGTGAACGTAATAATATTTTTTCTTCTCTCTCCCACTTTATCAAAAGTACTGCAAACTGCGGTGAACGTGGGCAAAAAGCTTAGTAATGATACTGTTGAGTACCGTCGCGACGCTTACATATCACTTCGAACACTTCCTTTCATTGGATGATAACTACAATCTGTGCAAAATCCGGACCCTGTTTAACTTTTAGCGTAAATTAATGCCTCTAATAAGCAATAAATATGCCCTGTGTCCCATTATTTTCCCCGTGTGTACAACAGATTACTCACTCTGTTTCTGTTACTCGAAATTCTTAAATTCTCATTTTAATGCTCACCGCCATCTACCGACAAAAATGGCGTTCGTAGACCAAACGACACCCAGCAACAAAAGTCTGTAATCTGTGGTTCGTAGTTACGCATAGTAGACAGTATTCTGTGTCGATGAGGTTGTGTGTATGCAACACGCTCAATTATGGGCTTTCCTCGTGTAATTTAAAAAAATAAAAGTACAGTCCTTTACAATAAAAGTGGAATATATTTTCAGTATTGATTTACCTTGTGTGTGTGTGTTTGTGGGTAGGTGTTACAAGTTCGTGTATAATGCAAATGCTTGCGAAGTACGAAGTGCAAGCTCAGTGAAATGCTCATTTTGAACTTTGATTTTATGTTTAGCAATGTTGGTTGGTGGTCACGGTGAATCCAACCCAAATACAACGTGGCTCCAGAGCCGTGGCTTGTGGATAAGTTACGCGCTTGGAATGTTGACACTCCATCTCATTTTACTCAGTGTTCCAATCCTGAGTGTTCCCTTTGCATGGACTCTGACAAACCTCATACACAACACAGTATGTATAGGCCCTGAGTGAAGTTGTAGAATTACTCATTGTTTGTCATGTGTCAATAATAAACACGCGCATGATTTCAATAACGGAAGTCGTAACACCCTCCAAACGCTTTCCCCCTTTTTTTCTAATCATATCACTGAATTCGAAAAATTCTTGCTAATGGTGGAAGTATATAGTACAAATGTACAAAGCCTTTTTTTTTTTAAACATCTGTAATTTATTTCCGTTTATTTAAGTATAACAACTAATATCTGTGCATATCTACAAAATATGTAGTCCTGGACTAATAAAAATTGTCGTTAGTTTATTGTTCATCCATTTTGAACATTAACATAGGGTACATCAGTTTCATTTCAAGTTTATACCTCAGTAAAATTAACCATGTTACATTTACATAAACACTTTTACACTAATAACATATGAACTGGAACATGACAACACGATAGCTCTTCTTTCACTCATAGGCTAATATCAGCCGGATTAAACATGACATATATTCTGTAACAAAGGGATTCAATCTCACTTGTAGAGAAATGTATTCTTCTCTGTTTTTTTATATGACTGCATTCTTGTGATGCAATTTAATTCTCAGGTTCACAACACTATTTTGAAAAATATCTGTGATATATAGCTGAATATGGAGAGTCAAATTTCTTTCCATGTATTATGATTGCAAACTTCTGCATTGTGATCCACATTGTCGTTTGTTTCCTTTAAAATAGCATAGTATTTCAATTATGTACATACAAGGTAATGACAGTATATTCAAATCTCTCAGTGTCTGTCCACAGTGATGTAGGGAAACAAACAGAATTTTGTTTCCATACACCACCAATTATTTATGTAATCCTTTTTTTACAGTTTACACCTGCCTTTACTTTCAGTTTCCCCACCCCCACCCCCCAAAAAAACTATTGTCCTTCTGATGGGTGTGAAAATTAGCAAGATAGGTACTGTATATGGCAAGTGGGATCATTACTTCCTGTAAGATTTTATAATGTGACACACTTCCCTCAATTTTGAGATAGTCACTTCATGTGAGCATTCCATTTCATACTGTCTGTTTTATATATGCCTGAGAATTAGGATCCTAATTTATAGGCCGGATGCACAGTACCAAATTTACCTGGTGGTTTTAATAGAAGTCTTATTTTGTCAGGTGTAGGAAGATATTACCATTGTTTTTTATGTGTTTATCATAAGATTGTTTGTATGAAGCCATTACTGTAGTTTCTCCGTAACCTTGGAGATTTTATGTTTGAGGGCATTTCATTTTTTATAACTAACATGTTTCTATACTCTGCAAGAAAGAACTATCTCTGCCTCTTCAAGACCATTTTCGTAAAATAGAAGTAAATTTGGCCCAGGAATTGCATCTTGTGGCACTCCATTTTTCATGCCTCTGCAAGAAGAAATATGTTTGTTCTGTACAGACTTTCTGGATTACTTAAATGTATTTTGCTGTAATAGTTAGGAATTGAACTGTAAGTTAGTTTTACCTGTTATGCCATTAACATTTAGTTCAGTCAGTAAGATTTCGTGATTTGTAACACTTTGTGCTTTTGTCATTAAAAAACATTCCAATTGATTTTATACCTCCTTTAATGGCATTCTGTATACTTTCAAGAAAGTATTTTGTATTGCTGTTTCAGTTCGTATCTTCTCTCTGAATTCATTTTGGGCCTCCATTAATACGATTTCTTGATACGAAAGATGTTACCCTGTTACACATTAACTGTTCTGAGTTTCTTTAAAACGTGGATGAAAGTGACATTCGTTTACGTATTCTGCATATGCGTCCCCTTTTTTGTGAAGAAGTTTAACTTCAGCCATTGTGAACCTGTCTGTCAAAATGCTAGATTTTAAAAGATATGTTATAAATATGAGCAGGAGGTTTTTTAAATATATTTTATGCGCTATTTGATTACATAAACTGGTATTGCGTTATAACATGCCGAAAGTTTACCCACTGGATTTTTCATCACAAATTCTGATTCAGTTTTTGCTGGGAAAATGAAATTGGTTTTTTGAAGAACTGTTTATTTTATGCTGTAACACTTCTCTTTTCTCTTTGTTTTTGAAATTTTTCTATTCTTACAAAAAAAAATTGAAGCATTTCAGATACATCTTGTGGATTTATTATTCTTTTCTATTGCATATTTGAATCAATTTTATATTCATTTAAGGGGTTTTCACAGATTCTTTATTTATTACTCTCTCCATTGTTCTAGTTCTGTTTCTTCAGTTACTACATAATTATTTTCTCTTCCTTTAGCTTCCCTCTTTATTGTTCTGTGTTACTTCATATCTGCTAATATATGTTTGTGTTTCACTTATGAAATTGGTATTCTTCCTTAGGATATTGTAAAATTTGCATCCTTTTACTGATGTTTATTATTCCTATTCTTTATTTCTTTCTTCATTATTTTTATTATTCCTATTTCTTTTGGATTCCTCTAAATGAAGTGATTATTCGCCCACAATACACCCTTATGTTTACAAGTGAATAACTTGTTAAATGCTAAGCCGATTGCTAATTTCGAATTAGTCAACATGTAGCAGTGGTGAGTCCAGCTGTTGGGGTCAGGTCCCATGGAAGGGCATAGAATGCCTACCTTTTATCCATCCCTCCCCCATCCAAGGAATTAATAAACATCCAGCACTCTTCCAGGTAGCAATAGCAAAAAAAGTAGTAGTAGCAGTTATTATTATTCAGTTCTTTATTATTAATTTGCTGACAAACAGCCAAAAGGCCAATTACAGCGACAGCACAGGAATATAAAATACATAAAATAATTAACTACAATAATAAAAACATAAAAAACAATAAAACATGGTGAAAAATGACAATATAAACATAACTGAGTTTAGTATCTATAAATAGCATAATTTATTTAACAAATTATTAAGCAAAAGAGACCTTTCATTGAATACGCCAATATCCCTACTGATGGCACAACCTACCAAAGCGCATGTAGTGGAAGGACAGTTGTGACGTTTAAATTCAACATTAAATAAAGTAAAATGCTTGAGATTGCCATTGTAGACATCAAGTAAAAAAGTCTTGGTGATGCCCCTGAACACTTAAGATATCAAATTTCAAGTAATTTAAGGCACTGACCTAGTTCTATTGTAAGTGACTGGAGAAACGATCATGGCAAAGAGACAAAAACATCCACTGGATGTGCCCAAGCTTACAGGCATCAGTAGAAGTAAAGGAATTCCACTCCACACAGGTATATTAGCTCAGGTGTAACAAATGTGCAGTGTAGCATCAGAAGGCTCTGTAGAGAAGAAAAGGCTACTGCCTCCCATGCCATGTGGCACTAGTACTTTAAGATCATAATCCTGCTGTGAAAACATTCATATTCTTAGAATTCTTAGTACCAGAATTTAATACTGGAAAATATTCCTCTTTTTCTTTTAAGTGATAGTGTCATGTATTCTTGGAGATTGGTGCCAAAATATTATGAAAACTTTTATAATTTCATTCTTTCTTAGAAAATCAAATACCAACAAGATGAATAAATGAACATAAAGTAATCAGAAATGTACTGTTAACAATACAGTGGTTTGAGGATGTTGCCGTATGACTCTTAAGGAAGCTGGTCTTCAGGGTTTTTGCATGATGTGGTTGGGTAATTTATTCTTGACATTTCAAAGAAATGTACTGCCTTCACCTGCAGAGTTATGAGTGAATTTACAGGCTAAAAACCCTGAGAATGAAGGTGATATGTTCCTTCAAAACGTCAGGAAGTATTTACCCAACCACTTGCTGCAACAACCCAGAAGACCTGCTTCCTCAATATGAAAATAGGTTTGCAACTAATAAAATGGTTCAGCACTGAGGTATGTGTGGTGGGCAGCATGGCAGACTTCCCCCATAACGTCAGCCATATCTTTTGCTGTAGTCTTTCTCTTACTTATGAGCAACCAGTTGTCTGGCTGCACTAGGGGCCACATGCCATAGAGAAGAGAGGGGGAGTTTATATGGATGGTACAGAGAAACAGCATTGCCTAATGTGTCTGTCTGTGTGTGTCTCTATGTCATATGCGTGCTTCAAATGGTGACATTTGGCAAGAATACTCTCCAAGCCTTGCCTTGCAGCAGATGCACCATGCATATTGTATGTAACACAAAATAATTTTTGGAAAACATTTTCAAGTTACTTGTTTTATTTTAATAGAGCAATGAAGTCATTTCTTGCACTTCATTGGTGTGGTTGTGCTTTGGTAGTCATATGAGAGAATTCACTATTGATGGGTAGGGACATGGTTTATGTAGCAATTGTTGGAGTTGGCAGACCCATTTGTTTCACATTGAGTTTCTTAGTATATCAGTCACACTACACAAGCCCAAGGCAAGTGCAGCAGATGGTTCACCTTTGTAGCATCTTACTGGATCAGACTCGATCGAGCTGTAAAATACTAGATGAACTACACAAATAAAAGAATTATGTAATACTCCCATTTCCCATTTAAGTCATCTTGTACATATACAAAAGTAGTAATATATTACATTATTTAGCAGATGGATATCTGCTGTGAAGTGATTCATGCTACGCAGTCAATTTATTTTTACTTGTATTTCATTAGTTATGACATTGAAATGTTTGGGAAAATATGTTTCTTGTAAATTATGGATTTCATTTGACCAGTATAAACTCAAATGAATTTCAGACTCAACTGCTGGTGTTGCTTTCCTTCCATTACCAATGTAATCAAAATTCATTCACAAGATTTGGAGTTAACAGTTGAACTGGGCACAATTTCCCTGTTTTGTGTTAATCTGATACAGTTTTTACAAATAACACATACTAATGTAGGGTGTAAAATATGCCTAATGTAACAGAATGGATAATTTGTATGTTGTCCTTACAGTGCCACTTTGTGTTTCTGCATATCTTGAAGGGAGCACCATGGATTCCCCAGGACCAAGGAGACTGTAGGATACTCACTCACTGGGAACAGATAGATAATGGGCAACAGTTCACAGCAACTCGCAAATTTCTCACAGTTGTTCCCATTATACTGTAAGTAAATATTTTAATTACAAGAGAGAAGTACTTTACACAGAAGTGTTGATAGTGTTACATTTGCCTCAATAATATGGCATATTAATGTGTGTAACCATGAGATTTCTACACTACAATTTTGGTTTTGTCCTATTGTAAAATTGGGTGATTATTTTCCAGCATTATACTTAAAAAGCTATATTTTTGTTTCAAAAAGTACAGAAATACATAATAACATCTCATGAAGATTCCACATGAAGGGTAGCAAGTGAGGCAGTGTTGGGTAATACAAGGTCAAATGTTACTCAGCTGCTGGTCAGGAGATTGTCATGTCATGTATGGATTGGTTGAGGAAGTGCCATGTCATGTCCATCTAGCTATTGTATGCTTTGCTTCCTTCTGCTGAATGCAGTGGGTGATAAAACATTTTATTTAGCACGTTCAGAGTTATTATATTCACCTACTTCTCATTCTGTTACACAGAGCTGTTAATGATATCAGTAATACGTTATTAAATGCACACCATTAGTGTTTCTACTATATGTCTTTAATATTATATGAGTGGTAGTGAAATTTAATTATCTTTTTTCAGTTTTCTGCTAACGAGCTTCTACACCAGATATGCTACTGGCCACTTCATAGTTAATTTTGTTTCCTTGATGTTAGTAGTTTTACCTAAGCTACCACAGTTTCACCGGGTGAGGCTGTTTGGTATCAATAAATACTAAGACTGAACTGTCTGCATTATTATACACAAGGTGCCTGAGTTGTCCTTGCTGTGCACACCACACAACTTTCAGGTTTACTGCATCATGCATTGTGTGGGGGCTTTTCGTGTAAGAAAGTAACAATTTCAGATTGAAGGTTCTATTGCAGATAAGTGCATTAAAATTTTCTGAGTTTGATCAGCTGCAACACGTAAAGTAAAGACCAGTGTTTCGGAACTTGTTCCATCTCTGTGATGGGAGTTAGTGTGGACAGTGGTTGTAAGGTACTGATATATCAGTAACCTACAGCCACTCACCATATCATTCCTGATGATAGAGACAAGTCTGTTTGTTATTTTTTTGCTCAGCAATGACACAGCTGCTCACTCAAGACTTGAATGAACACCAAATATGTCCATATTTCTTTGCTGTGTAATTATATTCAATGCTGTCAGGTAATGGACAAGAAAACTGGCACATTTCATTACGTAAGTGTATGGTGAAATGTTTACTTAAGGATATTTAAATTAAAGTTTCTGTAAATACACTTAAATCTGTCTTCAACAGTACCTGGACTTAATGGAAACCCAGTGGCTTAGCTAGCTTTTTTGATGCTTGGGTTGAGCAGTCATATTGGCTGCCCTTGACATGTGTTAGGAACTTTAAACATTTATTGAATTTACTTTTATTTATCTCAGGAATTTAAAATTTGCTGCATGCAGAAAATCAGATGTTTTTCATTTAAAATATTAATTTTTCTGCTGCTTGAACTGTGCTGTCCGGGGCAGCCACACCACTTGCCCTACCCTGGGTACATCTCTGTGGAAAGCTTTAAAAAAATAATTTACAGTCCTGAGGGTCGAAACTTCAAGTACCTGCCTGCAGTGCAGTTCTGCTATAGGCAGGCTTCACTGTATTCAACACCGACATTCCACAAGATGATCAATCAGTTCCCATTAACCTGCACATTTTGTTTCACTGTATTGCATGTTAAAATGCAGACGTGCAGAAACAAGACAGGAAATGTATATATAATGCAACACTGAGGTACATTCGTATCTTTGCATCGTGGACATTTCTCAGATGGCCGTACCATTTAATCCACAGGGGCCTTTTTATTGTTGTTATATTTCTGTGTAGAACTTATTATTTATGTTTACGTTAATTGTGTCCAAATTAAATTTATTGGTCTTATATAACCTCAAATTTTCACCCTGTTGACATATTTAAATTGTTCATTGGAAAAGAATATTTTTTACACAAGTTGTAGGTATGTTCACAGTCTGTCCACATACACCAAGTTTCCTGTTCCTGGACATAATAAATATTGTGATTGCACATTTTTATTGTTCTTAATTGTTCATTTGAAAAGAATATTTTTTACACAAGTTGTAGGTATGTTCACAGTCTGTCCACATATACCAAGTTTCCTGTTCCTGGACATAATAAATATTGTGATTGCACATTTTTATTGTTCGTAATTGTTAATTGGAAAAGAATATTTTTTACACAAGTTGTAGGTATGTTCACAGTCTGTCCACATACACCAATTTTCCTGTTCCTGGACATAATAAATATTGTGATTGCACGTTTTTATTGTTCTTAATTGTTCATTTGAAAACAATATTTTGTACAGAAGTTGTAGGTATATTCACAGTCTGTCCACATACCAAGTTTCCTGTTCCTGGACATAATAAATATTGGGATTGCCCATTGTTGTTGTCCTTAGTTTTGCACCATGTAATTTGCATAAGAAATTAGGCAGTTACTATTGAGGGAACCATGGTAACATTTGTAAACAAAATTGTCATAAACATTCAAAGGTCTCCACATAAAGTGCCTGTTATTTTTATCTGATTTTAACCAAACTTGAATTTTGTCAACATATTTTAGAAAATTATAAATCCATGAAAATCCATCTAGTGGGTGCCAAGCGGTTTCATGCTAGTAGAATGGCCGATGTACATATGGACAGACATTATGAAGCTAATAGTTGCTTTTTCACAACTTTGCAAACACATGTAATAAGCTCAACATACTGATTGTTTGTAGAATGGCCAGTGAATCTAAAATGCCAGAAAATGTGCACTGTACATGGGGATTCCACTTCCACACCAGCCTTTGAGAAGAATCTTGTCCCTCCCTGCTAAGCCCCTTGCCATATTTTTATACTAGCTGTCACCTTGATCTCTTGTCTAAGGATGTAGCTGCAGTGTACAGAGAAACTGTCCACTGCGAACACTATCTGGTAACTCTGCTAGCTGTACCAGCACGGTCTTTTCCTTGCGGGAGATGCAAGGGGGAGAGATTCCCCAAGGTGCAACAATGAACACAGTGCTCTGACCCCTACCACAGGTTTTTCAGTTTTCTAGTCCTATCCAATTCACTGTGTCAGTATTGTGAAAATTTGGATTTTCGCCGTTCTTAACCCATCGGTGCTGGAGGACCACAATTATAGCCATCGGCTAATAACACACACAGTAATGGGTGGGCCATTTAAATCCTGTTTTTATGCACAGTACACCAGAGACTAAATTGTGACGTCAAAGGTTAAATATAAAGTTTAAAATCAGCAACCTATTGGAACCTGTGCCCATATTATTCCACAAGTAAAGTGCAGATTGCTTAAATTGAGCACTATATTTATGTGGATACTGACTTAGAAGAGTGTAAAATTATTCAAATACACGTTATAAAAGGACATACTGGTTAGGCTTTTTGGAATTTGATTGTAACACTTTGTGACAGTTCAAACTCCATTTGTAAAATTTGATATGCCAAGAGTCCTTAACTTTATACTGTTTTGAACATCTGGCAGTTCAAGATCAGCAGCAGAGTGGAAACCTTCAAAAGCTGAGTGCTTTTAGAGCAGCTGACATGGTGTGGCTAGTATGCGTGTGGTCTAAATGTACTTCTGTTGCCATTTTTGTTTTGTTTATATATTTCTATCTTTGTTAGAGTTGGAATAAGGAAATAGTATTAAGGACAGTTCACAGATGGCATTTCTTCTGCAGCATCTTCGCTATGTACTGACCATTTTATTTGCATATTAGACCATGTCTCTTATGAAAACAGCACTGCAAACTTTCCTGAATTTCACCACTGCAACATGTATTCACCATTTGCCACAAGTTATGTATTCTGAACTTGTTAAAACAAGTTTCAAATCTGGAACTTCCAGTTGTAATCAGGAGGTTACTACTGAAGAAATAAATGATTTGAATATCAGCCATTTCACTGAAGCGTACACTGAAATTTTGTCAACAAGACAGCATAAACTCACATGCAAAGACATACAGCACATAAAATTTGCAATAACTGTATTTGCTTCATTTACAAGTTAGGAAGGTGGAGGCTGTACTTTAAACATATGCAGCCCCCATGTAGGAATGCATGGTGAATGTTGTTTTAAGGAACATCTGAATATTTTGTCCATGCTAATGAACTGTAAACAATACCACCTAACTTATTTTATGCAGCGTTATGACGTCTGTGCACACTGCTGACAACCAAGTTACAGGCACACATACAGAATTTTTAATTGGTGAGGGACTGATCATGTAGCTGTATATAATTTAAGTTTGATTTTAAAAATTGTGTTATAAAAATCATGTCAAAAGTGTAACCGTCATATAATACTGTTCACAAATGCATTTATATACATACAGAAAATGTTCCATGACTCACACACCTAATTTAAATAATGGTGTTAAATCTTTTTGGTTTTTTAATTTCATATAAGACATCCTAATTTGATTGTTTCATTTTTTAAAATTCTAATGTACTAATCAGCTGATTTTGGCTGAAACATTCGATATCACTGTGGCTACAAATTCCGATTTTTAAACTTCGATTTGGCAGAGGGTGCAGCCCCCCTTCCTTGAGTGCATCCATGACCTTGGCATATTTATTTGGGATGTTTCACAAAAGTAGAAGCCCATAAGAGACCATGGTCTGCTCTAAAATGCCAGTCCTGCATAAATAACTGCAGCAGAGGTAACCATCTTATGAACCACTTCAGTTGCAGTTACCAACCACATGATTATTCTGTAAACATTCCATTGGGTGCATATTGCATTGACCCTTTGTTGTGTGTGCCTACCCATGCAGGGAGTCATATACTTCAACTGACATGTACTATCCAGTGATTGAGAACACCCATCAATCTCAGCCCAGTAGGTGCCCCCCCCCCCCCCCCCCCCCCCCCCCCCCACAAAAACCCCCCCAAATCCCCCCCGGAGGGGGCCCCCCCCCCCCCCCACACCTCAAGAATGAACAGATCCAGACCCCAAATGGGTTCTTTTTTTCAATATGAAATGAGTGACAAGGTCCAGAAACCAGGTAATCCTGAGTGTAAAGTACCATTGTCACAACTGTCCAGCTGTCAAGTTGAATCAACCTGTAACTGTCTATAAAACTAAGGTTGTGTCCCATGTACAAGAAGTGATGCTGATGTAAGAACTACAATGCCCACAGCATTGTTAGGATTAGAGGCAAATCATAATCTTATGGCAGTTTGTGTGTGTGTGTGTGAGTAGCTTGCTTATCACCCAGAGTATGAGAGGAGATGGAATCAAAGCACATGCAATTGGAGGGAACTAATATGCTTGCAACAAAACTCCTTCAAAAAATGTAATTTTCCATTCCCACCCCTGTATGTCAATTTCATTAGATTTAATGTTTCCTCTGACATGCGCTTCTATTCACTATATGCTACTTGACATCCTTGGCTATGGAAAACTGGATTCCTCTCTTAGAGGGTACCACAGTATGAATAGTTGAACTCAGTTATATCATTGTGAAAGGGACTAAAAATTTTGTGTCATTATAAATGCGTGTTGTTCTAACTGAGGAGTAGAATGTTATGGTAAACAGTGAAGAATTAATTGGCTCATCAGAACATCTGATGTTGGACGAGGTGTCTCATAAATCAATGTCGACATTTGCTGTATTCTGTGATGAAAAGTGATTTTGTTAGGTAACAGAGGGTAACACAGAATGATCTGCATTCTGTAACTGCTGTAAATATACTACCCTGACATCATTCTAGTAAGGACAAGTCCAAGTACAGCAACTGAAATCAGTTCTTTGCACAGTACCATGGTTGCGAATGGGCTATATGTCAAAGTACAACCTTCTTTCAACAACAGTCTTATTTGTGTATTTTGAACATACTTCTTGAAAACCAGGGCCAATGCTGTGAAATATTTATATCAGCCCTCAAGTGCATCACTTCACAATGAAGCATATTCAGTAATGGGTGAAGTTTTGCACCTTGAACATATGTATCCTAATTGGTCACCTTGTCTTCCAGAAAGCTTATGTTTGTAACAATTTTATTATGTAATATCAGTCTGTAAATAAAGAATGTAAATGTAATTTCTATTCACACTTTTGGAAGAGTTCACATTTTTATATGTATTGCCCTGATCCCTTCAGCATCAACCCACTTCCTTCAGCCCTGCATATAGAGGCAGTATGTTCCTACAGCACCACACAGTACCAAAGTGAAGAAACATTTTGTTACTGTTATGTCTCTTTTGAGTACACTGCTGGACTCAATGTTGAGTAATGTTTTTTGGATGAGTACTAATGTACACTATATTGGTGAGAAGAGTTCTTAAGTCATTTGCCTTAGTTTTGGTTACTAGTTTCTGCTCTGCTCTGCCATCATCAGATGAAACTTCTTTAATTTAGATTGTAATTTTCATGAATGCATTACACTCAGCCTTTATTTATGCCTTTGTGCTTTAATGCCCCTTGCCAATTTACACCACTTCTTAATTTTCACTCTCACATTTTTGGTTTAACGTCCTTTGTCTGGTTTATTTGCTTTTATGTCTTTTTTTTTCTTATGGGAATGTAATTTTTTATTCATGCCTTTTTTATTTATGTCCACCTTGTCAGAAGTGCAATTAGAGCATAAAACAATGGCTGGATGTTATTCTGTTGAGTGTGTTTTGGCTGTGTGTTTTGGGGGGGTGTTGTGGCCTTTGTGTTTGTTTTAACTTATATGGTGCAGCTGGTTCCTAAGCCTTTGTCTGGGATGATATATTTGGTTTTCACTCAGTAGTTACCACTTTCTCACAACAGTTGCTTAAAAAAACAAAGTAACTACGGAGCAATGTCCATACATACCTTCCCAACACAAAGGCCTAGGAAGTATTGCACTGCATAAGCAAAAATACTAAAAACACAGGCCAAAAAAAAACATTAACAGCCACCACAAAATATTGCATTAATGAAAACTGCAATTTATATGAACAGAGTCTGGCCTGAAGATGGCAAAGTAAAGCCAACACTAGTAGCATTACAGCTCATCCAATAACTCCTTTCAGCTGTTGTGACATGATGCATAAATATTATATTCAGCATCTCTGAGAGTGAAGCAACATTGTAATGGCCCAGAGAATTCAATGAGTATTAGAAGTACAGGGCACAGAATTTTTTTATCGTCACTTTGCATTCTGCAGTATGTGTGTATGCTTCTGTCACATATAAACTAGTACTACATTGGTGAGTGTAGAGCTGGATAATAGGACATACGACAGAATGATAATACAATAACAAGGGTCGGGATCCTTTCAAACCAAGTCAACTAATTTTGTTCACTGTTTTATATGTTAAATATGTGTATAAAAAGAAATACATCACCATTAAAATGTGTACTGTACATGTAACATTAATAATCACAGGAATAAGTGAAATTACAGTTCATGTTCCTTTGAATCCCTAAACAGAATTAAAATAGGAACTTCATACTCTTGGTGCCTGACTAGCAAACACACATGCACTTACGATCAGATCCTGACTCAGGAAAGCAGCAAATATAAAATTTGTGTTCAGGCATGTTAAACAACCAGAAGTTGTTACCAATAACACAGGGAGTATCAATGATGTTTACTTCCTTACACAACATATTTGTAGCAGTTTCACTGCTTGTGCACCTTCAAATTCACACTTGTTACTAGATTATTTCAGGCCCTGTTTTGCACTATACTGATGTCTATAGGTCACTCAGATTAAGTGCTTGTGTACAGTCTAGCATAGTTGTAATAATAATTCCCTGTATTTATGACAGGCACTTTCAACACCTGTAGCTTTGGAACACGAGTAGAAAGTCCAAATGAAAGTCTTGTGGGTCATTGCACCATGTAGGTAATAAGTTTGTTACAGAAAAAACGTACCCAGAAGACAATCATTTGAGCAGCACATGCCATTAAAGCATGAAAACTTCTACTGACAAAAAAAAATCTCAACTCTCAACATGTTCCATTAAATCCCATAGTGCATTCACCTTTCAAGACAGACTTGTACTGCTTAAAAGCATCACCTACTGAAAATTCTGTAACAAGACTATGTAATGTGAGTTACATTAGAAACAAAGCATTTTAGGTGACTTAAAATAAACATGCCTTTGAACACTTGTAAAAATCTCAGTCCTCTTCTGGAGCTAAGATCCCTCTACTATAATTTGCCCTTTTACCTTGTACTGGCCTTGGAGTTACACGGTGGAACAACGCCTCTTCACTGTGTCGTATGCTGTATCCGAAGTAGAGCATCATACCTGGTAAGAAGGTACAACCAATTTAGCATTGTGGTAACTTTCACTGTGACACTTGTCTGGAACACCATCCAGGGCTGGAAGTGCGATGAGTCAAACAATGCAAAATCAGTGCACTAATGTAAACCACAAAACATGTTTCCGTCAACTGTTAGCACAATATACAGAACAGTGATAGTTCAGTTGGCATATAGAATGGCAACCAGCTTCAATTCTTAACACACGCAGCGATCTTCACCACCACATCCATATCAGCTTTGAGACCCACCCAGACTCCTGGCAACAGAGATAAAGTAGCCAGAGTATGATTCTGACACCACACACCTCCATCGAATGCCAATGCTACTAATGAATTCACTACACGCATAATGTCAAGGAAAAGCACATTAACCAACATTTTAGAAAACCCACTTTCAGTAGTCCATGACACTGAATTTTTTATAACATTTTTTTACTGCTGGTGTGTGGATATAAGATTTTGTATGACTACGCACCATTCAGGCTCACGAATTAATTAAAATTTAAAAACAATTGGCCATCTTCAAGAAACATATCACATGAAAGTCATACGTATACATCACTGATAAAGTCATGAAATATACATTGAAGAATAAAATATATGTCTACATATGTACAGATGATATTATAAGTAACAGATGTAGATCATTCAATGTAAAGTTTGTATCCAAACATTTCTTCCCATCAAATTTTTTATTTTAGGTCCTTCAAGTGGCCAAGGCATAGTTTCAGTGGACAAACACTCTGTAGTAGCGTAATATTTTGCAAATAAGCCGACTTATATACGGACACCGCACAGAAGATGTGTACCTATATGTTAAATTCCTTGAACGTAGAATGTAGTTCATATGAGAGAGACAGAGATATTTGTTTAATGGTGTTGCGAGTTGCTCGTACTACATACGGTTGATGGTAGGTCTATGAAGCTTGAGTATACAGTATTCACACAATGACAGTCAGACCTGACCAGTGCCACCTTGTCTCGACACAAATTCCACATGGAATGAGCTGAGACTGAACCCAGACCTACATGATGAGAGGCCAGAGTAGTTAGCAATTCTTCCTTCAAGAACAATGATGTCTTTATTGTGTGCTTAATTAAGCTCAGGAGCAATTTCATGTTTCTGCTTTAATATAGAACCTATAAAATATACCCTTTACTAAAGTCATCAGAAAATAAGATGATTAGTATTCTAACATAAATACAGAAATACTCATTTCTCTTACAATTACAATGTTTGACCCTCTTCCTGTGTAACTGGCACACATAAGCAAGTGGTTGATCTGCAGTGACAAAATCAAAAGTGATTTATCAAAACGACACACATGCATGTAACAGGAGAGAAAATAAATTTTCTTAAAATGCAGTTAATGTTTATACATCCTTGGTCCCTGTGCTGTATTTGTGGTTTACAGAACACACTGTAGGGGCAAGCTGGATAAAACGGTGTGGTTCAGTACACTGGGTACCGGCTTTAACTTCATGAGAGATGCTGTTACCTGCAAATAACGCAATATATAGCTGTTCCTGTGCTTGGCTTCAGTGTGCAAAAGTAGTCATTATGAAGGGAACTGGTTCGATTTTGTTACGACAATATAATTCTGTGAAATTCTTAAAATATTTCACCCATATTTCCATACTGAATGCTAGAATGCAAGGAGACTCTTGGAAATGATGCATTCTCTACACTAGTTGGTATGTAAGTTGTCTATACGTGCTGGCTTCGTACTCTAATGTTTGTTCTCTGGAGGGAGTAACCATGTACGTAAGAAGCGAATGTTGGTTAAAACAGGGACAGGCTGGGAGGAGAGGTGGGTAAAACGGAGTACTATCCCGGTTACCTGTTTAACCTGATGTCATAATGGGTAAGTTGCTTGTTACCATACCAAAGCTTCTGCCAAATATTTTTCCTAACTATAGAAGTCTGACTGTAACACATGGATGCAATCTTAAGCACACAATGACAAGTTTCTTTGTAAATTATTTTTATATGCATATATGAACTATTACTTTCATTTCAAATTGAAAAATTGCAGGTCTAATATATATATATTTCTACTGCAGTGCTTGCATGCTGGTAAAACCATGGATACCACACATGTTGGTAGCACTACAGATTAAATATCTTCCATGAATTCTCTGTAAGTATGATACATACACCTTAGATTTGTGAAGAGAAACGTGACTGTACTTTATTTATAACTGTTAATAAAACCAAATTCTGAGAACATACTAGACTACACCCTCTGAAAGTTTGCAAATTAACAGGTCTAATTCATACCATAAAACAATAATCCAGCAGAAATAAATACTGCTGACAAATTTTGTTGCATTTACAAATGATACCATATGAAATACTATTACCGAAAGCTGAACTACATCCAAAGATACTGCTGTTATACAATCCACATATTCAGATGTTTCCCACTGTACCTCGACCTATAAAGAGGTCTCTTTTAGCAACACATTTGCACTAACACTGCAGTAAAGACAGCAGTAATATTTTATAAAAACAGTTAAAACTGCTGTTTTTGAGAGACTATCTTCAATTGGCCCCAAACTATTACATCAATCCCATGTAGACTTACAGTTTACAACTGTCAGGTCATTTGCTTTAATTTACAGACTCAAAGCATTATAACAACAGTGCGCCAGTTATCATCAAAACATGCATTATAGACTAATTACAAGAACCATGCAGACATAACAATGGAATGGTTTAGGAGAATGAAAACATTGTTACCTTCTGCTTACTATTCAAATAACGTAACGGCACAGCTTCACAACATTATGTTTATGTGTGTATGTATATGTACACACACACACACACATTTAGTAAGTATTCATATGTTTCATATGAGGTATGGACCAAATTAGTGTTCAAAGTTTATAAAAATACTCCCCCTTTACAGGTTAACATCATTTTGATTCTTGTATCACACACATGTAATTATTTTAATATCATGCTGTGATGAAGTTAGAGACTGATGTGCCAGTGCAGTGAGTCCTTTAATGGAAGGTAGATTATGTTTGAGAAACAACTATGTATAATATTAAGTCTAAAGTTTGGTGATAATGGTGAGTTTTATTGTTTTGACTATATATGACCTTTTATAGTTTTAGCTTTTTATTAAAAATACACAGTCATTCAACAGATAACTTTCTTTCCACCACAAATATACAAATGATGAAACTGACTCTGTTGAGTCCACATACTAGAAGGAGATTAGTTCATTCCAAAACACTGAGTTTTTAACTAAAGTGATGGAACAAGTCACAAACATATACAGACATTTTATCATATTCCTTATCCACAGAATAACAGGGTTAGTTTTCACAGTTCAATTAATAATAATATTCAAAATGGACAATTGAAAGTTTAAGTACTGCATTTTCATAACAATTAGTTCATTGGTTCAGTGGCTGCTGGTAGTCACAAAACATCAATTCCTTTCTTGCAAAACACGGGCTACAATTTGGTACAGTATGAAACACTATACTTCCAGTCAGATAGTGAAGTTATCTGTGGCATTCGTGTCTTAGTATCAAAAGACACAAGTCAGATTTTTTAATTCAAACTTTGGTAGCAATGAGAAAAGGAAATTAGACTATGTAAGAAACTTGAGTTTAATACACACATAGTACTTGAAGATGGAGAAGAGAGATGCTGCAGTAGAGACTAGTAGGTATTAAAATGTGAAGGAAATTTTAAGGACATGCTAAACAACGATCTTGTAGTTTGTACAAGCATTATGATAATGTACTGTGCTTCTTACACAGGACCTTCAAGCTTCCTAAATGAAAATATGAGTCACCAAATTTCACAGGGAAATGTCAAACACGTAACAGAACAAAATGACCCAACACCACTAGCAACAAAAGGTCACTATTGCCCTTCAATTCTGTTTACATTCCTGTAAATCCAGTTAGTTCCCTCAATGTACTTCCACTTATGCCTCCAACCAGTCTTTTCAGAAAATACCACATGCACCCTGCCATGTTACTTATTTGATATAAGTATAAATTTTATATAAATATAAATGCAATACACACGCAACACTGGACTAAATACAGGTCAGTCTCATACACATATGTTGGGGCTCAGTACTCCATTTACAATGCTGTGTTGTTTATGAAACTGTAATGGATTCAATACGCCTGTGGTTATTAGAAATTTGAGTATTGTGGGATGTAATGGTGTGTCAGGAGAGTGGTTTTCGTCATTTCAAAGTATCATTGTGCCTTCATCTTCAGTTGTTAAGGCATTCTTGGAATGCTTGATCCTGTCTGATGAAGGCACTATTGATTCTTCAAAAATTCAGGAATCTCTAACCCGGTGACACAGAGTCATCCCAGAAGATCTGATCCTTAGCAGCACTGCCATAAAAACCTAAAATCTTCCCCCCTTATTTCTAATTAGAAATGTATATGAAAGTTAAAAGAAGAAGAAGAACATGGAGGTCGTGTGAGGATGGTGATCATTTGGGTTTTGATAACTTGTTGGTGGTTAACAATGTTTCTGGGGAGACTACTATTGTCCTTTTCAGTTTTCAATTGTTACTTATACTCTTTAATGGAGGTAGTGGGTGTCTATGAAATAATGGTTGCCAAATCTCAAAGTACATGTTGTCAAAACCCAGTCTTAAAGGTGTACAGTGGTTCTCAGATGAAAGTCTGTACTTTAATATCTGTGCTTCTCAGTGAGGCTGAAATTGGTAGTGATTTGGTATAATTGGCTTAATCTGCTGAAAAAAATGTTTGAAAGTTGGCCAAGGCTATGAATCTTTTAGATGTCTTGTATATAGTACAGTGTAACACATATCTTTTCCTTTGTATTCAGCTGTCTGAATACAGCAGAGCAATTTCGTCCTACCTGATGACTGTTTAACCATTTAATATATTAAATATGATGTAAAGGGCCATGAAACAAATATGCGTTAACAGATATGCAAGATTGCAGGCTCTCACATTGGTGCTGTTGAAGTCTCAAGTCTTTGGGGATAGGATGCTATGTTATTTAGTGAGTAGTTCTAAACATTTTGAAGGATCATAGTGCCTTCAAGCAGTTCAATAAGACTTGTTGGATTGCTTGGCCCTGAAGATGAAGGAAACATGTTCTTGTAGAATGTTAGAAAAAGTCCTAACAGCATTATATCTCAGAAAGCACAATTCTTCATAAATAGCTACATTTCATTCTTACATTCTTGCTCAAAATTCCTCACACTGATAAGGGTAACTGCTCAAAATAAAATGGAATCTGCAGCTACAATACCTTCCAGCTCATAGGCATGCACATGGGGTGTGGTGGGTTTGCCCAGGCACACTCTAATGTTTCAAAACAGTGGGCTTACATTTGAATTTAATCACAAGATATGCTGCGCTTTTCAAGGAGAGTTTGCAGTGATGTTTCCTCTCACATACTGTTGAAAAGTAGAAGAAATACAAATAAGTATGTTTGTAAAAAGTGCAGTGTATATGAAACTCAACTAAAAGAAGTCTTAGATGAACTTGGATCAGCCCAAACGATCATCGACATCCTATAAAAGGTACTCACTTCACGTCCACAAAGAATGCGCATGGCAATGACTTGGCTTCAATGGAAGGATTCGTGGACACCAAACTTAGAAGAAAGAAGATAAAATCTAGTAAGTGGGAAAACAATAATATACTGAAGTTGCAACAATCTCAGCTCATTCCGGTAGTTGTGAACAGATATGCTCCATTAGATAGCCTACAGGAAGAACCAGATCCATCCCAGATCCATAACAGGACCAGTGAAGTAGCTTTATAAAGGAATAAAAAGAAATGTGCTCCTAATACAAAGAAAAGGAAAATAGTCATCATAGGCGACAGCCATGCTAGAGGTTATGCGGCCAAAATATAAAGCAGCCTAAGAAAGGAATATGAGGTTACCGGAACAGTGATGCCTGGAGCAAGACTCAAGAACATCACAAATTTAGCAGGTGGAGAAGTAAGCACACTAAGAAAAAGTGATACAGTGATTGTAATAGGAGGAGCTAATGACATCAATAAAAACGAAGCTCATATTGGTCTCAAGCACTTAGGAAAATTTGCAAAAAAAAACAGGCAAAACACAAACATCATGATTGTAACTGCCCCCCATAGACATGATCTGCAGGAAACATCATTTGTGAACAAGGAAATAGAGGTGTTCAATAGAAAACTGCATAAAGTGGTGAAGACCCCGCAGACAATATGAAAATAATACAGGAAAACTTAAGCAGGAATGATTTCACACTCCATGGACTGCACCTAAATGTTTCTGGGAAAGAAAATATGGCTAAACTGATAAGGGAAAACATAAAAAAACTAATGTCAGGAAAATAAGAAACCCCCTTCATTCTGAAGAAAATCAAAAGGACCCTACTCAGAATGAAGCTAAGGAAAAATTAACAAATGATGTTAACAAAGAACCCTATCTCAAGGAAGTCAGATCATCAAAGAGACAAAAACGAAATCCAGCCACAAGGAATGAGGATTTTTTATGGATAATGGGATAGTTACTGATAATTTAACTGATACATCAGTCGGTCACAACACGGGTAGGAAACTTCTAGATAATGTAACATTTACAAACAGCCACACAACATGGAATAACAGTACAAATAATGTACCATTCTCAAATAAATGCCTGTACGCTACATTGTATATCAATGATATGCAACCTGAGGCTCTAATGAGTAATTGACACAATAAATGTGGAACATACATTAGTCAAAGTTTCCAGTCAGGTTCCAAATGCCGAAACATACATATCTGACTTGTCACTAAAAGTGATTTATTATGCTTTTTTTCACTCAGTAATGAGCTATGGAATTGTGTTTTGGGGAAACTCATCACATAGTTCCATAATTTTTAGAATACAAAAAGAAAGGCAATTAGAATCATGAAAGGATGTAGGAATAGAGTTTCGTGTAGAAATTTATTTAAGAAAGTACAAGTTTTGCCTTTGACATCACAATATATGTTATCTTTATTAATGTTTGTAGTTCAAACCAAAAAATTCTTCTCAACAAACAATGAAAATCACAATTTAGACATTAGACAAAGAAATAATTTAAACCTTCCTCAAGCAAACTTAACCATTTATCAAAAAGAAGCTTATTATTTGGGGATAAAAATTTTTAATAATTTACCCTTGGAGATTAAGAATGTTGCTGGTAAGCAAAAAAAGTTTAAAATTGCTCTGAAAAAAAATTTATACACTTATTCATTTTATACAATGGACGAGTACTTTAGTCAACTGTGAATTATGTACTCTATCACAAGATTTCTTATTATAGTGGTACAAAGATACAAGATTCTATGTGCCTTATGTAAGTATTCATTGATTGTATATTTTGAGCTGAACACTTTTCCTTGTAGAAACTTGATTTGTCTTATTTATGCCTTATAATAAATTATTATTATTATTATTATTATTATTATTATTATTATTATACTTTATTGTCAAGGCTCATTCTGTACTGTGCCTGTTGTTATCTAATGACAAGTTCTATATCTGCTTTGGTGGATCCCCGGAATACTAAATAAGTGATAATGATAATGATAATAGCTGTTAATTATAAAATGTTTGGTTAAATTTAGTTCCTTTAGTTTATTTGGTCCAAAGATAAAAAGGTCACATGACTGAGCAATGAATAAAATTGGTACCTTGTAAAAAAATAAAAAAACTCCCTGGGTGCACACCATACACTTATGTTGCAGCTTTGTAACATGAAACTTATCTACCATACTTTATCTTTTACATTAATACAGTTATCATCAAAAGAGTACACAACCAGTTATTTCATGCTACTTAGTCACATAATTGGAATGACAGAACTAGATTAAACCTCATTATATAAATACCCAATAAATATTAGATAATACACTTAACACAGAACATGCAAGACACACACAAAATGGCAGTCACACACACACACAAATTTCAGATCAACATTAAAAAACAGGAGGGATTATTTGCATTTTCATGATAAGAGAGAGACAGTAGGCAATGAGAACACAACACAGGTAAATTTCTGTCAATATTGGAGACAACATAACATGTTGAGAATCAGGTCACAATATAAATGTCTTTGCTAAGAAATCCTAAGAGGTCATGACTCCCACATCTCCTACGTAACATATCATAAAAAGAGAAGCACCAAAAACTAATGTTTTCTGTGGTAGCCACTTTTAAGGGAAGTACTCCCAAATCCATTCAGAAAGCCAACAATTTTTTTTTGCACTGATTTTGAAATACCTGAATATATCAATTCTATAGTATTTTCCGGTCAGTTCCAACTTCTAAAACAGGATGTTTGTGATTGTGGAACATTGGGCAATGGGCAATGTCCAGAAGTAAAGCAATACTTGCGCTATCTCAACGATTAACCACACGCAGAAAAGTAACTTATTGCAGTATGTGGGAAAGAACAAACCAGAAACAGAGTTGCAAGTTTTGAAGTTTGCACAATGTTATAATAGAGGATTCCTGTCTTGTGGATACATTCTTCAAAATATCAGGACCTACTCACCCAAAAGTGCAGGATCACAACCCAGAAGCCCAAAATTCCCAGAAGCAGACTTCTCCTATGACTTCAGTGAAAATGAAATTTTGAGATATAAATCCATTCTGAGTTAGAGTATTCTACACACTGTCAAAATGAAGTCCCCTGCAGAAGTGCGGTGTGGTAATATAACAGTGCATTTATCAAAAACAAAACATCTCTCATTTCCTTTGAGCTGACATCAGCAACATTAAGCTCATACAATGTTTGACTGTAACTTCCAGTGATATCAGTGGCTCACAAAATACAGATGAAACGAGAAGCTGACAATAGATTATTCTGAAAATCTGAAAAAACCAGAGATCAATAATGCCAGAACATACTTTGCGTTAATTTATATGAGCACTGCTGTACACATGAATATAGTCTTGTCGTGTTATGACTTCTAGTTTCCTCACTACCCCCATATTGGAAGAAAATTCAGTCTCATCTAGGTTTCCAAAGCCGCAGAACTGTGCGAGTTTTCAACCAGATACTGTGTTTTGACTTCATCATTTAACTTCTTGATATTGGATCTCTCCATATGTACCTGTGTTTTTAATTTTTTTTTTTTTTGTTGTTGTAACACCTTCACTGTTGCAACTAAGAGACAGGGATAATTATCACAGTATCTTGGGGTCAGATATCTAGTACACTAAATTCTGTCTTGCATTTATCATTCAGACTGTATTTCTTCATGTTAGAAGTCCAAATTATTTCAAACTTTGTTATGTTGGAACATAATAATCTAGAAAAGTAGAATTTTTGATACAGTAAATTTCACTAAGGTAACCAAATTATCGTCTCTGACTATACAAACTATCACTCTGAACTGTCAGATGATAGCAATCCTCTCTACTTCTGCAATAAAATCCACATAACCACAAATACACTACAGTTCTGCATTACATGACTTTTGTGCCATTTTATTCTCAGATGGGTTTTGTGCATTCAGAAAAACACACTTGTGCCTGTAACCTCACTGCACATCATATGAAATTCTATCGTAACATATTATACTTTCTTAACACCTTGCTAATGGGCCATGAGGAAACTCATGATTGCTATCCCATGCGCTGTTGATGGGTCAAAAGTTTCTACGTTTTCTTACATGATGTCCTGCACATCTGTTAGTCAGCTGGTCTGGCTCACTTTTCACTTCAAGCTTATCGACAGCTTAATGCAGGATGCTTGGGTCTCAAGTTACAAATAAACAGACTGGTCATGACCCCCTATTTTTAGAACCATAAGACTGCAACAAAGGAACCACTCATTCAGATATGCTGTTTTCCTCCAATTGCAATCATGGCTTTGTGTAGGAATGTTCTGCAAGAGGACGACATTTTGTGTGAGTTATACGCAGATACACGTTCTGATGTCTCTGATTATAGTGACAATGAAAGTTTGGACGGTGACAGTGACATCTCCACAATTAGTTCACATAAACAACTGGTCCACTGACCCCACAATTTCCACATCCATTTTTCCTCACATCTATCAAGACAATTTTTATAAGTGTGAGATTAGCTCAGACATTACTAGACAGAAACGCGAGAGTCTGCAGCACTATGAGGGCTAACAGAGACGGCACTCCACATGACCTAGAAGGGGAAGGCAAGTGCTTGAAAAAAGGGAAGTCAGCGTTCTGGGGGAAAGGTGACATAATGGTGCAAATGTGGAATGACAAGACTTGTGTGAATGATAAGTATGATCCACGACACAAAAATTGTAAACAAAGGGAGGAAAGACAGGAAAACAAACATGGTAATAAAGAAGCCTTATGCTGTTGTCCTGTACAATAAATTCATAAAGGGCATAGACAGGGCAAACCAGAACCTCATTTATTACACAGTTCTGAAGAAAACTGTAAAATGGTCAAAAAAGGTGGTACTATATCTGCTAAAATGTGTGCTCTTCAAAGCGTTTTTTGTGTACAGGAGACTAAATACAAACGAAATAAAGTACAAGAAATTCCTGCATGAGGTAGAAAGGTCCTGGATATCAGAAGTCCAGAATCGAAATGAGTCAATTTCTGATAACCTTCAATTGCCAGAGAAGGAGGCCCAAAACAGGACCTGCCAGGCAGACTCTCCGGTGATTTCACAATACACAAACTTGGAAAAATTGTTGGTGGTGGGGAGGGAAAAAAGAAGTATCCTGCAAGACAGTGTAAAGTGCATGCTGCACATAAGAAGTGAAGTGAAACTAGATACATTTGTAAATTCTGTGTTGTTCCACTTCAAAAAGGGTCTTGTTTTGAGAAATACCATTCAGTGATGAACTACTAGACTATCTATATGCAGTTTCTGCAGTCTGGGGCTCAGGAGCATAATCTACAGTGTCAAACTAAGTAAGAATATGTTATGGGGTTGAACATTCAAAGCGTTTTAAATATACAGGAACTGAGGGGTATTTAATTAAAAGACCATCTGGTTGGCAAGGTGTTAAATGCTGATGTAATTATGATTCAGGTATTCTGGGATGTGACGATCCTTCAAATCACTGGAAACCACTAGCTGAATGACAGTATTATATATCAGAGGAAACAAATCCTCAGCAACACCACTATGAAAACCTATAGTCTAGCATTAAAAGGGTCTCCCTAATTCAGGACTACCATTTCCACTTCTATAGGAAAAAGTAAAATCTTCTGCTGGTTGTGTGTTGCTCTTGTCTTAGCTGACCTATTGTACTCCCATTAAATACCACAACTTTTACTTTGCTTATCCTTTTGCCATGGTTTTCAACTAACCAACAATGCAGACTCCAGGAATTCCATATCGGTAGCTCAGTTCATAAATTCTATTACTTCTGGAATATCATGAACATACGCATGTGTGTAAACCAAGTGAACAGAAAATACTCAGCCAAACCTACAAATGGTGAAACTATGAAAAAGAAATAAAAATAAAAACTATACAAATATTGGTTTTCTGAAGAATGTTTTGTGAATCACAGACTCCTGAAGATTAAAGAAAACGCTCATAGTGTTCATCTTGAGCTTCAATACTGGAAGTTTCACATCTAAACAATGTTTATCTTGCTTGCTGGAAAATTTCAGTTGTTGTATAAATCATCTCAATAAAATTTTGTATGTGCTTTTGCAAATCTGGACATTATTCATTTCTGTAGCATAAATTGCAGTATTTAGAGTTCCTCAGAAATAAGTCTAAGGGATTTAAATCAGGGAAACAAGCAGGTCCATGCTTTTGGTCTACCTAGTCCCAGCCAATGTGCTATAAACACGAACTGCAAGAAGAAAATATGGTCAAGTGCCAACATGCATAAGCCATAAATGAATCCTGGTGTGCAGAGGCACATCTTGCAGTACCTCTAAAAGGATGTTTTATATACAATCGTGGTAAAACAGCTGCAGTCACATATGGGTGAGAAAGTAGGTCCAACATTCATGCCTCCTGCAATGCCTACCCACACATTTAGAGAAAGTTCTTGCTTGTGCATGGTGTGCAAGGTACAATGTGGGTTGTCATCTGTGCATACGTGTTATGTGTACTGATCATTCGATATGTTGAATATCCTGTACCATCAGTAAATATAATTAAAGATTGAAACACAGAATTTCCAAAGCATGTTCTAAGAAACCACTCACAGAAGATCTTCTGGGAGGATAACAAGTTTGCTGAAGTCCTTGCTCTCAATATGAATGTTACGGACAGAAGAGTTGTGTGTGTAAGACTCAGCACACTGTGCAGTCTGAAAATCCGTCACATATAGATATTCTCCTTTGCTTGTCTGTGGATTTGTAGATATAATCTCAAGGATTATCAATCCTCATTGGAGTGTTGGCACTGATCCTAGTCACCCATGATTATTTGGCTGCACATTATATGTACCAATATCCCTAAGCCACCTATCAAAAGCAGGAAAATCTCGGTCTGGAATTCAAAGATGCAGAATTGTTCTTGGAACACATGAGGTTCTTCACAATTCACTGCCATAAGGTCTGTCAGAGATCAGGCACACATTGGCCATCTCAAAACAAGTCAATTCAGCCATTATACTTATTTGACACTTCAAAATGTACAAAAATATATTCGTTAGCTACATGCAAACTGCATGCGAACTTGCTGTGCTGTCACTTCAGAAGTCGTGAATAGACAAGTGAGGTGACATCAAGTGCAATGAACCATAGGCTGGACAGCTTAAAATTTTCTTCAATTTTCCAAATGCAGTAAGCTATAAATCGTGTTGCAGATTTTCATTGTTCATATAATAACTTTGACTTGTGTTGCACTGTAGATTTATCCGATATTGGTCATACTTATGGTGTGGAAATTTTTCTTATCTTGTATATGTATGTGTATGCATAAGTAATATAATATAATGTAATGTTATGTTATGTTATGTTATGTAATGTCACATAATGTAGTGTAATGTAATGTAGTAGAGCATAGTTCAGTGTAATGTAATGTATGTATACACATACACAGAATATATATATATATATATATATATATACATAATATAACTTTAAGATAAACAAAACTGTTTACAATTCATTTATACCATGATTTCATTTCATTTCTGCAGTTAACTTAGAAATGGGTATTTGTAATAACTGTACTTTTGTGGTGATAAATAGGTATAATATTAACTCATTGTTGTACACTACTAGGAACTTCTGAAAGCTGTGTTAAGTCCTCAAATACTTAACTCCACTATCATGAGACATATTCCCAGTCTCTGAATCAGCTCTGTTTTTACTTACAACAAACTTAAGTGAAGAAAGGACTTCACCCATTAATAACCTTTGTTTCCTTACCACATCAAAATTATTATTCTCATCTTTTACTTTTAATGTTTCTGGTTCATTAAGCAAGAGCTTCTTTGAATGTTGTTTAAAATCAAATTTTTGTATCTTCATTCTCATGTTTAATCTCATCACTGTTAGCTACCACAGTGGCCAATTTTGGATGACTTGGTGGTATTTTTGGCACTGATGTATTGGTACGATTGGCAAAAAACTTCTCAAGTTTTCCTTTGATATTAGCCAACTCTGTTTCTCTGTCTGAGAATTCTTCATCTGCCTCACTTTGTATCACTTTACTTTCTGCTACTGATTCAGTCCCGGCTTCTTCTCTTTCATTTGCATTTGAAGCAACCGCAGTCTGATGACGATTTACATTTCCTTTGTCATAACTATTCCCAGAACTTGTTGAATTCTTTGTAAATAACTGCGGGTTTTTGTGTACTGTGTCGTGTTTCACATTATAAATTTTCTTGTGCAGCATGGCTTCAAGCTTGTTAGCAAAATCTGATGATTTTAAATTTCCTGCACTGAGAAGAAATTGTGGATCTGGTGTGACTGGTGTGGTTGGTTCAGTCTTACTCCTAATGCTGCTACTTTTGGCAAGGAATATGTTTAAGTCATTACTGTTATTTGATAGTCTCCTAGACAAAGTTCTGGAAGCCAAAGAATTAGTCACTGCAGAAGATGTAAATATTGGTAGTGGGGGTGGCAGTGGGGGTGGCAGTGGGGATG
>Ga0136643_10000336_pt1 | contig 51162 bp, 27 predicted proteins | sample TergutLab28metaG_FD_96883 | JGI IMG/M metagenome (GOLD analysis project Ga0136643, IMG submission 96883) | Labiotermes labralis P1 segment gut microbial communities from Petit-Saut dam, French Guiana - Lab288 P1 (version 3) (version 3) | ecosystem: Host-associated > Arthropoda: Insects >... | reverse complement strand
GGCATAATGATGCCCGAAACATGTTGAGAAATTATTAAAAATAAACATCTAACTGTTGCATCTTGTTGGTTTTCTCTCTCACTTCACAATTTGCTCACGATGCACGGTCACAGAAACCTAAAGCTTATTAAATTACTGTTTTAACACTAACTTATTTTGGTTTATGGTAAAAGGTAGTACACGCCACGAAGACGGATAGGGGAGTGGAGGTATAGCACCACTTACTCCTTACCTCAGCACTTAATTGAGGCAAGTGATCAGCTTCTAACCGGCTGCTTGAACCCGCGGTAAGAACCCTCGACACCCATGCAACGGAAAGCTGAGTGGGCCCCAGAACCGGTCAGGTCGCTTGGGGGTAAAGAAAAAGCTTGCCCGTGCTGGGAATCGAAAGCCGGACCGTCCAATTTTAGTTCATATTAATGTATATTCATGTCCTTTTGTAAGCACATGTATCTGGTACTGTAAGAAAAAACAGTGGCATGCAGTTGCGAACACCCCATTAGGCCTCCTGCAAGAACAATAGTGTGATGCAGATGTCAACAGTCACATTTCTTACTTTGTCTTTCACATATGCCTACTGTTCAATGCATAAGATGGAAATACGATAAGTGTAGCATGCACTGTTGATTACAAGTTTTTATACTGCATAACTTGGTAAATACACGTTTTCGAGCGTTAAACTTGGGCTTCGTTCACTACTTGCGGTCTAAGCACAGCCATGCGAACACGTGTTCCTGCTTCCTTTGTCTAGCTCCGCGCCTCGGCCCTCGGCGCAGTTGGTAATTTTAGCATCGGCCATGTCTCCATCCGCCTCGTTATGGCGGAGCAAGGGGAGGAAAATATCCACCCAATTGGGGGCCACACTGCGGGAGCGCCGTACGGTCACGTGCTCCAAGTGCACCACTAGTAGAGCTGTATTCAATTTTACCGCGCCGAGCAACTGCGCCAAAGGTCCGTGACGTTTTGTTTGAGCACATGCCTTTATCCTAAACAGGCATTGCAGTCCAGTCGCATTGCCGGCCACACTGCGTCGGCACACCAGCCGGTCACCGTCATAACAGCGCCGTTAAAGAGTAGTTTTATTTTTGTACAGTGTTCTTTTTATTGTATGTTGTAATAATTCCTTTATATCCTGTGATGCCTGCTAGTCTGTTTTCCGATATGGATCGAAATAATAGCGGTCTCGAAGACCAAAGAGCACTTCAGCTAGCATTTGAATTATCAATGCTAGGTTTCAATGATTCCTCACCTACAACGACTGAACCATCACCCGGCGAGACTCTCACGCCTGCCTTCCCCGATGAGAACAGAGGCAAGAAGAGCCAAAACATGACGGAGTGTGTGCCTGTGCCAAGTTCTGAACATGTAGCGGAAATCGTGGGGAGACAAGGTAAGTGAATTTCTTTTGTAGTCATGGCGGCCAAAACCGAAAACCATGTGCTCAAGTGCCATTGCTGAGATCTGTTGTTTTTGTTTTCATAGTTAACCCATGTCGCCACGATCGTACCATTGTACACACTGTACCATGCTATATCATGTACGATCTGTCGAAGATGCCATTGAAATTTTTGTAATATTGCAGCTATAAAATTAATGTACTTGTACTATGATTTTACAACTTACTGTAAACAGTGAGATGGGTTACCATTTCTTCGGCATTTATTTCCCGAAGTTCTGTCCATTACATGATTTCATTAACGATCATTTACTGCTCAGGCACCGATGTTTATGTTTGCACGAAATGGTGGTGGTTTAAACAGAACCATGAATTTGAACGGATATATCACATACGCTGTGTAGTCGCAGGTTTTTTTCTGTTGTTATTCTGCATTGTGGAGAATGAATAACGTGGAGCTAGTCTGTTTATACACGAGTATTCAAACCCAGAATAATATGCGTACACTGTCAAACAATACTAGCAGTCATAGAAGTCTGGACTACCAAGCACAGTATCACAAAAAGAACTAATGCAAGATTAATTTAAAAGCAGCCTGCCATGGTTAAATAAAGTGGGATTATAGGGAACGCTTTGTTTTCAAAGTACATAGTTAAGCTTTGAAAGTAATTTTCGAAGGCAAGCAGACGCAGCAAGTTCAGTTAACAAAGACTATTTGGTTGGTAGCAAGCTGGATACAGCAGCTGGCCGGAAGACCCCTAAGGCTGGGTAGACGAGACGAGGCCCGTTGCTCCGAAGGAAATCGGAACAAAGGGCCAATGGAGCAGATGTTCCCGTGTCGCCACCATGTTCCTGTTTCTCTTTTTTGTGTATGCGTTACCTCTGGAAACCTACATCCTGTGGTTGTCTGCCCAGGTTCAGGATTGTAACACTTGTGAACCGACAATGTGTGTAATACGAAACGCTGATTTCCTCTGTGCGTGTGTGGCGAAAGGACTGCCAGGACAATAAATATACAGACATCAAACTCAAATAAAAGGTTTATGTAGAGATGGCGTTCTTTAGTATGGTGGGCGACAAATATTATTGGTAGTATAGATTTAGCATAGATTCGTTAACTTTTGACGACTTTTATCGTAGGTCAAGTCCTTTCTTTGCCGTGCATCTCCGGTCTCGCTTCCATGGTTTCCCTTTCTTTGGAACGTTGAACCATAAAACCTGTCTTATGCCATCAAGGTCGAGGCAAGAGAGAAAACAAAACCTAGACAGAGGTATGGAACCTCTTCACAGTGTTCTGCGTGTAGCGGAAACCATAAAGATAAAATGTAACGTTATCAAATTACGCATTCAGCTAAAATGTGAATCAGTTTTAGGCAAAGTAGCACGTCTTAGATGTGCTACCGCAGTTTGTTTGTGCCGGTAATGAAAAGCTGAATAAACACCTCTCAACTTCCTGTATTGTTTTCTCGTCTTATGTTACGTACATGCCACAGAAATTCAAGATGAGTCGACTGAATGGGAAGTCTTATCTCCACGTGTTAGATATGTATGTAAGTACACTACCTCTACCGTAACAACCGATAACCTTTTCAATGCCGGTTGACAACTGACAAGTTTTGACCGTTTCATTTCTCCGGGCTTTAAGAAGAAGTTAATGTTCTTGTATGCTCGAGTTCACACTAGTGCAGGGGTTCGCATTTCTGCGTTAACTGTCGCATAATAACGTTACGTGCTGTATTTGGATAATTGAATAGTGGGTGTGTTTGGGTGTGATGTTTGGCAACGCAGGACTAGTTCATTGCTCTATCCTGTAGTGGCTCCCTCTGATAATATTATTAGGGGAAGGTCATATGTTGCGTTCTCATGTAAAATCCCCCCCCCCCCCCCGCAATATTCTTTTTCTCTTTTCTTTTTGTGGCTCCGCCTGTTAAATTTTTTGGGGGAGGGCATTTGTTTCGTTTTCAAGAAAAAACCCCCCCCCCCCCGCGTCTTCCGTTCTTTTCAAGCTAACACCACTACACCTTTGGTGCTATAGTGTACGCATCTGACGACTTACATTGCACTGGAACCGGAAAAGTATGTGACGTGTATTTGTTTTTTTTAAGAGAATTTATTTTAGTCCATTGCAGATATTCTTAACAAGGTAGCCACGCTAGTTATGGTTGTAACGTTAACTACTGAAATGCTGTGTTTGAATTTCGAATGGGATACTATCTAATCTGTGTTTTTTCGTACTTTTTATTCGGTCATTCCCGACTAACGCCAAAACAGTACCTCTGAGTTAATCTTTCACACTTCGCGTACATAAATTAGTTTTCTTCAACTACGTAACCTTGCAGCCGATTCTAGAGTATTGTGACAACTGGGATTAAGAACACCCCTGAGAAACAAGTTGCCAAGGCTACTAGGAGAATGGAGGTATAGCTCCGTGTACGTTAGATCTGTAAGGAAACTTTAACCCCTGTTACCTTCGGGCCTGGTTCTCACTAGATGGTGGCTGGGTTCTAGAAGACCTCCTAGCTACTGATGAGGCCTTTACGTATTCCTAACCGTCCTGAATTTCGTCGTCAGTTTCGAATAAGAAACTTGATCTTTATCCCTTTAAACGCCAAATTCAATCCCATCTGCCATTTGCTGGCATTATTAGCTCACCATATTCTCCACTTTAGCAGGATAAGGGTTATATACATTTCATTTGGCTTATGGTGTTCGATTACATATGTACGAGATTTTGATCTTCCATTTACCCATTCCCGCCTTAGGGCTGGAGTATCACAGCAATGTGCTCCTGCTGACTAAAGTATTCCAGCTTCTCAAGGTCAATGTATCCATCTCTTAATTCCACAGATCTGTTGTTCAAGTACAACCACCCGCTGAGGATTTCGTCGGCCACCAAATGACAAATCAGAGCATTTGTTTTCCCGAGCGTTTTAAGTTACGCCATCAAATTCGCAATCCGTACATCGTAGTAAGAGGCGACGGGTAGTTGCGGGCTGAAACCCACCCTTCCATGAAATGTTTTAACTACCTTTTTTTCGACAGATTTTAGTTATCAAAGAAGTGTATGTTTTTATTTGCATATGTTAATAAGCGTTTCACTTAATTTTTTCCACAATACCCTGGAAAGGAAGTGCTAATATGATATTTGACATAGGCCTACCCTTGTGCGTTTTAATTTTCCCCGACTGAGAATGTATATAGGTCACACGCTTTCGGGTTTAAATGGATTCCATGATGGAGAAGATCGCGGTATTTTTTGTTTGTCTTCCAAGCACCCCATCTGACTATACGATGATCTCTCTTCGAACTGTGGGCTTTAGGAACTTGTGTCTCCATGACGATCCGGCGGTTGCTGCAGCATCCGTTGCTATAGTAACCCCCGGGTTAACCCCCTCCGTTTCATATGAACAGTCGGTCTGCTGGCAGGGGAGGGACACAGTGTAGTCTACACACTGCTTGCCCGGTCAACCAACCAACGAAACCCTCGCCGGGACTAGCCTGGATGGGCTGCTGCAGCAGGAGCAGCTCCAGGAGAGGGGTCAATTTATGGACTCCAGCTTCTTTCATAATGCTTCCTTGTACTGGGTGGTGGTAGTGCGGCTTTTGATTGTTGGCACAATATTAAGGTGTCTTCTTATGTTTCCTATATCATTTAATTCTGACAGTTGTAATCCATTTTATATTTCAAGTTATTGTTTTGTGGTAATTTTATTGCCAATACACTGGACTGTTTTAAATTGTCCCTTTGCATTGGTAAGCAACTTGTGAAACTAAGAAGTCGACAGCCCGTACTATAAAGCAGGGAGAGGTATGCCAGTTTACAGTGTTGGCCAGCAGACCTTCAGTGTCTGGTATTGGCAGCTCCTAAATTTGCACAGAAAGAGACCGGTGTTGGATCGGAGGGGCAATGTAACGAGCTGTTAAATGTCATGATAGTTTCCTGAAGCGACGCGCAGCTAAAAACTTTGCAAGTTGTCTCAAGGGTTAATGCACTTTTATTCAGAAGTTATCGTGGTTCTAACCTTGGATATGGCACTGGCTGTTCAGAAGGTTTTCCTGCTCCTTCGTAATTCTTCCGGCTGATTTCAGGATAAATACTGAAGCTGAGCGTTTTTTTCAGCTTTTCAGTTAACCACATTTTCTGGCACATTTTATGAAAATGGGACAGTACATTGTGCATGCCTGAAATATGCCTTTATTTTAATGACCTCTTGAACTCTTACAGCTAGAGACATGGGTTTTAAATTGGGACGAAACTTAAATCATGTACCCTGAAGTACATGATTGCTTATCAGTTTCATATACGTAACGTTCTTGGTCTCGCCAGGCAAATTCTGCAATGGGCCATGGAATTAGCTACAGTTTGTCACTTTTCATTGCCTTCCTTCATTGCTGTTGATCATCAGCCCATCGCATTCGACATTATATGACTCCAGCGGCTTCAAAAGAGCCTTAAATAGCTTAACAGTCGGTAAATTGTTAACTTATGAACCCCCGTACGTCGTACCACTGCCCATGAAATGTGACATGGCGGGCTATACAGAGCAGTACAGATTGTATATGAGCTATTTGTTATGTATTGGACGTACCAAGATAACTGGGTTCACATTTGACGTTATGTTTGCCAGGAAATTAAACTTTTTTTTTACACCGGATATGCTTGCTATGAACTATAACATAATTCGTTTGAAAGTGGAATTCGTGTCTAGGAACTTCCGGACGAGGAATGGAGTGTTGATCGTTGGGTGTCTTGAACACACCTGCCGCAGTCACAACAGCCATGCTTACAACTGCATCCAGCAACAAATGTCGCTGTTTTGTGGCTAGCATAATTGCTTCCCTTAAGGATATCGTTGTTTCACATAACAGACCGCCTGATAAGGAGAGGATGTGGATGTGAAGCGTGATGCAGCACGTATTGAACTACCCATGCATGCTCTGCTGTCAGAAACTACTTATCAGTTTCGGTAGAAGCTAGTAATATTGATGCAGTGATTTTTATTCGTTGTGTATAGGAAGCACTTAAAATGATTTGACAATGTGGTGTTGGTTCTATCCATATGCATGCTTCAACCCAAAAACTTCTGTGTAGTATTAGGTAAAATATGATGCTGTGGGGCAGTACTAAAATTTGATCATGAGAAAGGTAAAGGTAAAGCAGTTCCTATGTTAATTAAGCACCTTGCATTAACCTCAACACTGGATGAAGGTAAATGGTCAGCATCACGTCCTACCTTCTTTACCCCGGACAAAGAACCACCGGTGCCTAATGAAGAGATCGTTGGGGTGAGCCTGTAGGCTTTGTTAGCATCTTGTTACTTGCGAATATTAAACATCGATTCGTCGGCAATTTAAACGTTTTTGCTGTCAACCCAATATAACTTTGATGTTAAATAAAGCTTATATGAATTTTGCATATTTTCATAAAATAGTTTGTGCAATAAAAGTGGGTGCGCAACAAGAAGTATAGCAGCAAGAAATATACTTTGTAACGAAGTGTGAGGAAAATGTAATCACTGCGGATCAATGTAGCATGATTGACGATTTGTGTTGTTCTGTAATAGGTGTGTGTTTTCAGTAAACGATTGTCCAAGGCCGATGAGATAACGCTGGATCCCAAAGAAAGCGTTTGAACAGTTGTATGCTGCTTCTGGGAGCGAATACTTAAATTTCAAAGTGCATAATTTGTATTTATGCCAGTTACGTGTACGTAGGTATGTAAGGTTCATCGTACCGAGTGCGTGGTCTCCAACACATTGTGTTGAATTTTCAGGAGCTCATGTCGTCGTAATGAATGTATGGCTCGGGATAAGGTTTCACAGTAATTATTTTGGACGTGAGTTACTACCATTGTTTTTACTCCTGTGTACTCTGTTACTTGCTCCAAAAATGTTGCTACCTCCCCCCCTCGTGCAAGAGAATGAACGAATTACAATCAGAACACCTTAAAGCTCCGAATAATGCTAGCAAAGGGCAGATGGGATTTAACTCGGTGCTTAAAGGGTTAAAGAGATAAGTACGTTCTGTTTACATTTGCCCACTTGTGTATACGCCTGTCTTTTGTAACTTCTGGTTACGTTTCTTGTATACATCCGGTTCGTCATATTTTGGCGACTCTTAGTTTGGCACTTTGTAGCCTGGTTTTTTAAAATGTATCTTCATGTAGCTCATACATATATTGTACCTTGTTTCCTACGTTTGGGGGGGGGGGGGCAGTAAAGGGGACTTGGATTTAGATTAAAACTGCCAGTGTCCAAGGCTAAAAATACTATAATTACGTCGAAGATTGGAACTTACTGAGTTTCGAATGAGATCTTTACATTCTTTGATATCTCATTGAGTTCATGCGCATGAAAGTCACTTTTGAGGCCACGAAGGCGTATGGGGATTGGAGGTATAGCTTCACTCATTCTTACCTCGGCTTTGCGCAGGTTGAGTGGTCAGCTTTCGCCCCAACTGCATTAGACCTAGGAAAAGCGCTTCCGGTGCCAGTTAAGTAGAAGTTTAAAATGAATGAATAAATATTTTTTTTCTGTCAAAAGCCATCTGAGTACGCACGGTGGAGAGAAATTCAGTTCACGTAGATTTTACAGTATTTTCTTACTTTCGCACATACGAAATTATTCACACGTGTTCACATCTGTCGCTTTGAATTCGTTTATTCAGTTACTGTTATCACGCTACATAAGATTTGAAATAATTTGTCTTTATATTCGAAAAAAAAAGTCCTACCGAAAAATATTTTAAGTGAAGGTTTACGTGTTACTTGAGTTTTATATTTTGTGCCATGTATAGATATGTTTATACTACAGCTGTTGGATGAGAAGGTTCGATTTGAGAGTTATGTGAAGCTGAGTTTAAATTAACCCGACAAGAGAAATATCTTTTATTACATAATTTTGAGATTTTACCTATGATACGAAATTTATTGTTGTATGGACCTTCGTTCATATTACCATACATGACAACATTTGTAAAAAAGGGGTCTCTTTACTTGTTAATTATCCTCCATATGTAAAAACTTTGTATTGACATACCTGAAGATGGTCTTAGCACAGACCGAAACAAGTATGCATGTAAAGGCGTTAAATGAATATATTGAATTTTAGTTGTGTTGGACGGGCCAAGTAAGCAGTTTCATTACTTAGCACAACGGGACGGTATCCTTAAAGATTAAAGATAACCCGAAAATTTCATCCTGAACTCCAAACACCAAATTTTGTGAAAATCCTCCACTAATGTCTGATAAGAACGCCGTTATTTTAAGTTGAAAGCACCCATAAGACTGTTTTTGTTCAACAGAAGTGAGGCACACTTTGCTTTCAAATTTAGTTACCGGGACAGAATAAAGTGGCATGGCTGCTGCGTGGGACTATACCCTTATGTTAACGTAGAATGAAAGAATACAATGACCAAGATGTCTCGCCGAACGTGTAGGTGAAAAATATTCCGAAGGGTTCCAGTGAAAAGTGGCGCAAATGCTCTGTTAAAGTACGACGTTCTGGCTGTTGGTGCTTACGAGCTTGCCACGCCCTTTAAACTTTGGTTTCACGACACATACTGTGTACTTGCAGTGAGAAGGTTAAGAGGACCGGGACACTGCTCCCGGCCTTCCCGAAACTACGTTGACTAGCCAACAGTGGTTGGATTTAAGTTGCGAACAGCTGCTTGATTTAAGGGGCTGCGGTTACATGCAGCTACACACCGCTAGTGTCCCCTTGTAAAGTCACGTCTTAAAATAACTTCAGAACACTCTTCACCCAAATGAGAATAGTAAAATGCAACGAGCATTGAAAATTTTATCATTTCTATAGTTCTTCGTGTTTCCCATTCATCATTTCTTTCCGTCGTTTGTTCCTTCTCTCCGACATCTTGATGCATCTGTGATATCCGAGTCTGTGAAATGGCTTACTTGGAGACTGAAACCCTTATCCTCAAAAGCACTACGAAACCAAGATACCAAGAACAGCAGAACTTGCAGCAAATGCCCAGTTATTAAGAAATATTTTCTTTCCGTTCTTTATTGTTGCTAACGTCTTACCCTTTAATGATATATACGAAGCAAGGTCCGGTAAATGCTTTGCACTGGGATATGTTGCTTCTGTCCGTGGTTCGGCTAATCCTGAACAGGATATTTTTCACAAGCGTTTCCTTCTTTCAGAACTGTGAAATTAAGTGCAACAAGTTGTATTTCAGAATGTCACGAATGCAGTTCAGTAAGATTTTAAACTTTCAAGAAAATTATTGAAGGTGAGCATTGCGTTTGTGTTTTTTTTTGTGGGGGGGGATGGGGTGGGGGCTGTGAAACTGACATGGAGCTGAACATGGAACGTATTATTCTACGCTTCACCTTTTGTAGTGGACTCACGGACTGGCTTTGACCTTGCTAGCACGGAGGTAAGAGACCGTACAGACGCTGTCAAGGTCGGAGTCGTTCCCTTGAGTTACTAATAATACTTGGATTCCTGTAATTTGCATCTGTCTGAAATATGTCGATAGATTGGTCGCGTTATTTAACGACGCTTTGTCAACTGCACCCGTTCTTTACCATCGAGTGGCGTGAACTGATGATCACATTGTTTGAAATTGCGAGAATCTGTATGAAGTAGTCATCGTTTGTTGTAAGCTACTTCCCCGGTATTCTTTTAGCTGGACTAAGGAAAACCACAAAATTAATTATGATGGTGGGTATCCTGGCCGGATTCGAACCGGTAAATCCGTCTTGCTGAATAGGAGTCAGAACATGAACTGTTAATTGTCCGGCCGGGAGGTAACGTAGGTATAGTGTGCAGTGTTGTTGAAGAAATTAAGAATCGGAGCTGGCGTGAAAGTTAAGTCGGGAATGCACCAGTTACTCCCTTTCACTCCCTTTTTGCAGTACACCCGTGTGTGCATCTACAACACGCCATGAAAACGCCTATGAAACGTGGAGGTGATACCTTCGGTACAAGATGGAAGCGAGTCCTCCTATTTTATTCATAAACCACATTTAACCCCTTCGCATGACAGTAAGAGAATGCACAATTTCATAACTTTTAATAGTTGCAGAAGCACTGTAATATTTAATTTGATGTAAGAAGGAATGCTCGAAACGTTGACGTAACTAGCTGGTGCGGGACGTCACCCACAAACCGATCGAAGCTTCAGTGGGAGGAACAAGTCTATCAGTTTGTTAGGTGAAGAAGAGAGATCATGGTGGGATACATTGTTGTAACATCATTGAGTGAGCCTTCTGTCTCTCTCTTTTTCTTCTTCCTTGCTAGCTCTGTTCTTTTTATATACCTAAAGGAATGTATGTAATTCAATGTATGGCAAGCACCAGCTCTAAATGTCTTTGAGCGTGTAAGTCCAAATTCTGTGATAACCGATGGACTATACGAATGACATGTTTCAACAATATTTATTATTTTGTTCGTTTACTACCAGGTATGAATGGCACGTGGTGTTGTACAGTATCCGCTAGTACTCTGAAGACAAATGCGTTACTCGACTTTTTTTAGATAAGCAGCCACAGCACTTATAATGCAGTGTAAAGGAAAATGCGTAATTTCCCTAGACCTTTTGAAGTTGCTTCGGTGCTGCTTCTACTACTGGTCTTGCGGCTTCTGCATTTGAAGGCTATAATAAAGATATACCTTCCGAGAGGAAGGAGATGGGGAAAAATAAAATTCCCACATTCCTTATGTCTTCATACTGTCCACCCGCCTTTGCCCTCGGAGGTTTTCATAGTACCGTTAAGTTGGGTGGATAACGCAGAACTGCAGAATGTTCTCAGACCAAGAGCTCTCTGTAGGTTCTAAAAGTCCTCTTCCCATTCACGTGTCAATGCAGGAAGGCTAGTGGTTCTTTGGCAGTCGTGCTGAACAGCTTTAAGGTTAATGATTGGTTTAATTGTGTACCACCTGAGAGATGCTTACAGTTCGTGAACCTTCCGTTTTCCTTGGCTGAGTTATCGTAATTCTTCATGCGTTGTAGGGAAGCTCGAGGTTGTGTTCAGGTTTGAAGTGCCATAAGAATTCCTTAAAATACACGTTAACACTGTAAATGAAGGATGCTAATTTTGTAACACATAACTAACAAGTAAAAGGACTTTTTCCATCGTCTTAAAAACACGTACACCACACATATACACCCGACGTTTCGAAAGCTGTTACTTTCTTCGGGTGAATACAGTCTCTTATCCGATTCTAAGTAACTCTGTATTACCTGACGAAGAAACCAGTAGCTTACGAAACGTCTTGTGTATAGAGTGTGATGTATGTGATTTTCAGCCGATGGAAATGCCCTCTTACTACTTGCTCCCATGTTCAAGAGATTCCTTGGTGCAGACGGTGAATTTATTGACGCTGGACGCTGAGCTGACCTAAATGAACGTGAATTCTATTGGGGACGTTCTTGTATCCATAGTGCCAGTACCGTTTAGGTGGTGTAATTTGATTTTGAGTTTTGAAGACTACGAGCCACACTGAATATATAAGTTGTGCTGCATTGAATGTTGTTTGAATTTTGTACCTACAGTATTTTTGCACGCTGAAGGCGTATTGTAAAGTAAATTGAAATGCAGTTTTAGGACAAAAATTGGATGTGGTGGTTATTCATTTTTAAGGAATTATAACACCTTTAAATACGAGGTTTATAGGCCTATGCGATTAATACGAGTATTATGTAAATTTCCTGCATGCATCATATTTTATAGACAATAGCCGACCCATAATATATGCTTAACGTGTCATAATCACAGTCTCACAAATATCAGTGCTCATGTATAACACAGTTCTCCATTGCGTGTGTACACCTAGTGTGAAACATTTTTCAGGTGGAGCAATGTCGAAGGTATGGGATTAGTAAATTGATGATCACACTTGGTACAGGCGTATTACTAGCTTTTGCTTTTGGATTCATTCAGTAATGGTACCGTGTGGAATAGTCCTATGTGTAGAAAATCACTGTGATACAGTAAGCATATTGAAATTTTAAGAGACATTAATTCTTGTTATTTGAGCTATTGTGTATGAAATTCCTAGATCACAAGCCGTTCCTATCGGGAGGAAACTGGTCCCATCTCATTTCTCATGGGACGAAGTTTAAGTCCAGCAGTTTTTATACACCATCGTTTCCAAACCAGCTACCTTTAGATATGAGAGTTGGCGTCCTGCGAGAGGCTACATAACTGCCTACAAATTTTCTGTGGCCCCTGCGGGAAGAGGATGGAGATGGAAACACCACACCGAATGGATGGGTAAGGTGGGCCCTGTGCACGCCATGAGGGCATAAAGGAGAAGTGGGAGTACAGCTGTATTCATTCTTAACCCCGACGCTAGAGGGAAGTGAATGGTCAGCCTTACGATCCGGCCGCTGTCCCCACAAGGCATTTGCCCCCGCGGCCCAGTGAATATGAAGCTGGGTGAGCACCACAGCTAGTCTGGGCGTTTTGGAGAAGACACGATTACCTTTTCATTATAGAAAGGTACATGTTCAGTGTTTTCGGGCCTTATTTCTTAGAGGAAAACAACCAGGTCGAAGTTTATATCCATAATAATAGTTCTGGCGGTATAGCGCCTGTAATACGGATTTAACAATCAATGAATCGCGGTTCAATTCCATGCACAGACAAGGACTTTTTCTCATGTCGCAGCTGCAGCACGGCTGTGGTGCCGTACAAGTCTCCTGGCCAGTAGGTATCTGGGAGCTCGTCTCGGCTGTAACAGAAGCAAACCACTCATCTCCCTGATGTGTTATACTTGCCGTATACCTTCAGTGCTTGTTGCTTAGTTAATCGCAGGGAAAACTTTATCTTTCCGTAAAAATAAATTTAAAATTCAATTGATAAAGACGGTGAGCCTACTGGAAAACTGCAGCGTGCGTGTGTGTGTGAACATCTACTATAGGTCGAAAAGCATAGCCGAGTAGAGTACGATACGTTGTAAACTGTAAAACAGTTATGCACGGGCATTGCCCATCTAAGGTTAAAAAGTGAAATTGACCCTGCGCACGCCGTGAAAGCGTATGGAGGAGTGGAGATAGAGTTTGGCGCATTTTCATATTGGCACCAGACAGGCGAGTGGTCAGCTTTATACACCGATGTCTTTATCTCCTAGCAAGGAGCCCATCGTTGCAATTGGATGTGATGTTGGGTGGTCCCAGAACCCGTCTGGACGTTTTGGAGACGAGACATATCTCTGAACCACTATTCCTCGGCCCTGGCCAGAAACCTAGTCACTATACCGACTACGCTGTCTGGGTCATAGTGGTTTTGCCTGCCGTACATGTTAGTGCTGTTGGCTCTTGTGTGTTTGCAGGAGACGCAGTTCCGGAAAGACACTCCACCTTGCCGTTACGTTTCTTCATTGACGAACAGTTCTGGTTACACTTTTAAAGCTTTTTACGTGTACTTTGTCGTTGTAGGCCGAAAATTGGAGCAGTTTGTGGTGTTTGAGCAACTGTGAAAACACTGGTGTTTCATTCATTACCTCTTGCACAGGTGAACACAAGGAACCTCTCGTTACCCTCCCAAAATCCATGGTGTGTTGTGATATGGCTAGGAGATATGCTTTTCAGTATTTTTCTGCAGCGTCCATTAGAAACGTGAGCCCGGGTAGCTCGTTTGTGCTGAATAGGCTACGGGCTCCACGATGAAAGGATCGGTGCTCAATGCCTGGCAGGGACAAGATATGTTCTCCTGCTAAGTGTCCACATGGGCTGTGGGGCCCACCCAACGGTGGGTGGGGGCTCTTTTTTGGCTGTTAAAGCGGATGGGGCTAGAAGCTGTTCAATTCGAACTGGTGCTAAGTTCAAGAAAGCGTGGAGTTATACTTCCACTCCCCCAGGTAGCTGTCATGGCGTGGTCCTTAATTGAACAGGGGGCACAACTTGACCTTTTCGTTACGAAGAGTGTCATGAACCTAACATGTCAGCATTAAGACACTGCAAGCATTGCCCCGCAAATGACCTCGGTGACCGTCGGTCGTGACGTGAAGGTGGAAATCTAGGGGAAGGTCTTCTAAGCAGGGCGTAAACCAGGTCCATCAAGAGAAATAATTTTTTCATTTTTTCAGAGATTCGATGATATGTGTTTGTGGTTAATATAGGATGTGTATATACACAGCACGCGTGTATGTGCGTGTATATTTGTTCATAAACATAACTAAATTAAACTGTTAGAGATGTAATGAAACAAAGTTCGCGGAACTCATTGTACGCTTATGTCTTAGTGTCGAGAGTGCTGTGAATAATAGTAACTCGCAACTAGGAGTGTTGACTAGTTGGCTGGCTCGCCGTAGTGCGGCGAAACTTTAGTACTGAATTTATTGATTCTTCGCGTCCCCTACCGACGACGACGTAGAGGTGGGGTTGCCGCCGTCGCCTGTATCAAACTCTTTCCGGCATACGTGACTTCTTGTTATGGAAAATGACAAGCGAAACTATAATACTCTTAATTAAGGGAATCATGTAATGCTACATTTATGGATATTTTTTTTCCAGAACGGTTTATGTGCTCCGAATTCTAAATTATAATAGCAAGGTTGAAGCAAGAGTAGTAGGGAGGCCATTATAGCTGCTCCAGATTGTAGTTCTCATACGCGTGCGTCAGAAAAGCCGGTCTGTGTAGTCTGAATCTGTCTCTTCACAGACACAAACGGTCTGGGTCCCAGCGATACCATATCCATATCACGAGGCCATGTGTTTTTCGTCACGCTTTTAAAAAATTCAAGTTTATGTTTACCAAAAATTGAGACTTGTTTTATCGCAGGGAAATGAGTGCCTGAATATCCGTTCCTTGTAACACAAAAATGCATTATTTAACTGTACATTCGAACGTGCAAATTGATTTATTTCTTCCATATAAGCGGCAGTCGGTGTTGCATTTGGTTGAGGCACTGCTGTACAAGCCGGAAGGTCGCGGCTTTGATTTCCGATGGGTCACTGGAATATTTTATTGACTTAATCCTTCCGGCCGCCCTATGACCCTGGGCTCGACTCAGCCTCTAACAGAAATGAGTATTAGGGATATTTTCTGGGGGTAAAGGAGGCCTGTGCTTAGGGCTGACGATCTTAACCACCTTCATATGCCGATTGTCTAGCGCTGTTCAAGCCTGTACCGGGATAGCTTTACCTACATTTGCGTTTCATATAATACCCTGGTACTGCACTTTAAAAATCCTGCTTGTATAATGTGAATGCTCCTGTTTTATTTTGAATGCAGGATATTAGCAGTGCGTAACGTTTTTCTGTCTGCGTAGGTACTGCCGTCAAACTTCTATAGCCGCTTGAGTCCTTGGAGCAAGACATTGCCTTGATGTATTTGAAAAGTGTGTTGCACTAACGTCAGCTGATAAAATTGTATAGCGTCGGTGGTAGATGAATGAAGTATGATTGTGAAACAAAGGAAGTATGATGCTGACAGGTTAGACTGAAGTACGCAAGAGAAAAACCTGCCCCATTGCCACTTTTTCGACCAAAAATCCCAAAGGGCTGACCCGGCGCAGCGATTAAGCTATTTATTACCGCAAGTAGAAACTTTGCTTTCGATTTTCCTTGTTTTAGATAAGCCAGTCAGAGAACAGGCGTGATGTATTCATTGCTCATAATTATCAATGAAGAATTCTCTGTGTGCTGTAAATTGACTACCCTCCTATACCTTCGATATAAAGTTGCTTTCGTGGAACTGGTTCCCTTCACCGTTCATCTCCATATAGAGCATTGCTATGTCTGGGTGGGCCTACATATTATTAAATGGCAGTTCAAAGGGTTTCACTCTAGACTGTGTGTGTGTGTGTGTACACGCAGTATGTCTTGACATTGCGACAAGGCAGGTTCAATGAAATTGTGGAGCTGGGTATGATGTGTCAAAGGACATTTTGTTGATTCCTGAGGTATAGTATTTCGGCTTTTCATAAGAACTCTGTTGTTGGATTTTGACTTAACACTCGACGTAATTTGAATTCTCAGGTCGTTAGAGACATGGTACTGTGTGTATTCGTCAATAGTTTTCGACATTTCGTAATGACTCCCTTCCCTCATCTGCACATTACTATAAAAACTCGTTGACTACCCTGAAGATACACAACACAAGAACAGTGGCCTAGTTGTAGAACTGCATACGAAATTTTAGTCGGAGACCTTGAATGACGATAGAGTGATAATATTAAAATCGATTAGAGATACGGGTGTGAGCGTGGTTAAATAAATTCTGATCATTCTCCAGAATATTTGTGACAGTGGTTGATTTATTATACCAATTTCATGTTGGGCAGTAGCTATTTGTAGATGTTCAACGATTTGACATTCGGCGCTGCTGTCTTCTGCACACAAAAGCGTAAAATTAAAAAGGTGATTTTCACCCTAGGCCCAATGAGGGAATAGAGATAGCTCTACTCTTTTGTAACCACGGTGCTAGAAGGGAGTGGACGGTCACTGCCGTACACTGACCGCTTTACCCCCAGAAAAGAGACCCATTGTACAGGATGCTGGGTGGGCCCCAGGGCCGGTCTGGACGGGTGCGGAAAATCTCACCCCCTCCCCCACCGGGATTCGATTTTCGTACCGCGCAGCCCGTAACGAGCCGCTATACCGATTACGCTATCCCGGCCCACGTCATCTTCACACATCGTTAAATAAACTACAAATGAATAAATTAATGAAATTCACGCGACTGATTCGCTTGTTCTATTTTTATTTTAAGATCAGTGACGATTGTTGGATTTGAACCCGGGTCATTGTGAATACTGGAACAACAAAAGTCACAGTCACCCGAAGGCATCCAACTTCAGAACGGTATGGAATTTGCCTAAAACAATGGACAGAGTCCAACATAATATTGGTGTGAATTGTGAATATGGGTTTAGGAAAAGTGGTGACATCTTGTGGAGGATTCTACGTTCTAATGGTAAATAGCTGGTTATTTCCTCGTGCAGCGTTCCGAGATCAGCTGTCCACAAGTTTTTCATTATTATCTTGCAACCACGTATCAGCACAGTTGGCCATGATCGTACCACCGAAATTCCCTGCCATTGGCATTTCTTTGTCGCTCTTTATCTTGTTAGTCTCCATTGGATTGCGGGGAATATTGCTGTGTTTGAATTTTTGATAACCGCATTGAGATTAGACCGCTTCAAGTCAAGTCAGTCTGACAAGTGTAGTGTTCACTTTTATTCTGTCTGCGCGGTCCCTGTCCCAGACTTCCTGCTGCTTCTCTAGTCAGCTTTGATGCCTCATCAGTGGATCGTCCATAAAAAGAGCACCGATTCAAGACAAGTACACAGTTAAGCGGAAAAAAATCCAAAGCATTTGATTTGTTTTGTTATATGTATCAAATCCATCGTTCTTGAAACCTACTATATGTGGACACCCAGACATATCCAAGTTATTCCAAATTGGATAACGTCCAAAATGGCATAGTAATTAATTCCTTTTAGTCAGCTTTTAAGTAAGCATGCTTTCTCATACATTAACCTGCATATGTTTATAGCCAAGGATTGCATAGAGTTTGATAATACCACGTAAGAAGAAGAAATGTAATTTTCCGGTCGAAAATAATAGTTACGCATTGCGCATGGCTCCTGTAAACCGGATGTTTGTTTAGACACGAGTATCATGTCAATGAAATTTAACGCTGTACGGCGTTGCTCATATTCACAGTTCAATGGAACATCGTGTACTGTGAATTGAATTGCGTGTCACGCTTCTTGTCACAGTTTATCAGTCCCTGAGTAACCAGTTTTTAAGGCATTGTGGGATATACCAGGAACATCCACCCTGCAGCTGTATTTGCCTGACTGGAACTTTCCTCTAGTAAAAAAAAAAAAAAATCACGCACACATTCTATTCTGGGAAGGCACACTGTGTCAAAGGCAGCCACATAAAATTAGAAACCTGGCACAAGGTAAAAAAAGCATTTGTGTCATGTACCTCAATAATACGTTCTGTGTCCTGAATTTCGTGAAGTAAAATTATTAACCCCTTCCTTTCACGAAGACGAAAGTAAGATTGGACTTTGGGCACTTCTGAATACAGCCTTTAGAGTTTCGATTTTAATCTTGATGTGGGACATAACCGTGCATTGTAGTATAAGGATTGTAGCCAATGGCAGACAAATTAACACGGATTGCAGTGAAAAATATCACGTTGTTTACAGTGGTAAGTCATGTTTCATCTTTAGAGGTGGTCGTCTTGATGCTACAGTAAATATGTGGAAGATTTTTTGCCTTATATACAGCCCGTTTTGTTAGTGTAATTTTATTACCATCAACACAACAAATGGTATCGTTAACAATGAAATTATTAATAAAAATTTGATCTGTTAGTAACATCAACAAATAGATGCATCGACAGTAATAAAGTACTACTTTATAACAGTGGAATTTACATAACAGTTATAAATTAGTTTGTCTTCGACTCGCAAACAGGAAAACATTAACCCAACACTCTGAAATGAAATGGGAAGTGTTAATAACGGGGATCTTAATTTGTAAAATACGAGACGGTTTCTTAGTATTGTGTTTAGTGGCAGTCTCTGTTCCCAGTGCCGATTGTGACTTGACATTTAGCTTTTCAACTTCGTTTTATTTTATTGGTTAGAATTTATTCTTTTAACCACTCACTAAATATTATTCCAAGGGCTTTATTATGTTAATTACTGGAAAGTCTTAAGTTGGATTTACTACTCTTCTGGTATTTAGATACATTTTTAAACGGACATCAGCTTTGATATTTGCAACATTCGCAACTGTTTTATCTTGGTTTCAGTATTCATCTGCAACATTTTCAATAAGTGCGATAAAGAGCGCAGATATAATGACATACAATGAAAATAGCGTGTTATTGTACCCCAGTTTAACGCAGGTCAAAGAATTGTGTTTGCAGCATTTATGGGAACTCGTGCTGCTGTAATGTTGCAGTGGTACGTGGCTAAAGAAAACGAAAGCAGTGAACCATCGGTTAATAACGTAGAGCCGTCCTTGTGAACGCCATGAAGGCACATGGCAGAGTGGTGTTGCAGCTGTAGCCTGCTCTTTGTTTACGTCGACACTAGTGCTGTCCCTCGTATGCAGGAATCTCATAGTCCTCAGACGGTCTGGTTTACCTGTTAAGTGTAAGCACAAGGGTAGGTCCCAAGTGCATGCAAGATCAGCACTGCTAGTAATTTGAGGAAACCGATTGAAGTTTGGATTATTAATGTGCAGTAAGAGCGAAGTGTTATTCTACGATCCTGCGGAGGTATCCGACCTCCAATCCAGTGCTGACAGGTATGACGTATGCCAGCAGCTGTATCCCCACGCATCTTCCATAGTGTCATAATACAGGAATAACTCGTGTTTATCTGGTTCGTGAGGCATGCTTCCATGCATGTAGTCTTCGACAACCGTTGCATCTATCCCCCCGGTTGGGTGTACAGTATGTGCGAATCCTCTCCTTAGTTGTGAACGCATACGATGGTAATGATTGTGGCTGCTAGAGTGAATTACCATTTTACGAAGGATCCGTGGGGCCTGGAATTCCCACACACCGAGTTTTGACTGTTAGATGCGAGTGAAGAAGAATGCGTCCACGTGCCTTTACAACTCTAGACTACGCATAACTTACCTGTAGATCAACAGCCCCCTTGTTTTTTCGTGCTACACATAAGCTGTGTATTTTATGCAAAGGCAAGAGATTCTCAATATCGATACATTTTTCGACTCCTTTGAAAAAGGAAACCGCCTTAATATTAAAGAATGCGTGAAGAAAGAATCGGCGGCAAGATGGCAGAAAATTAACTAAGTCTTCCCTTGGTGTGGATTCGGGGGAAAATGGGAGTACCTTTATTACTTCGGTATCCTGTGATGAAACTTGACATTTGTGGAGTGTAAATAAAGATACACGTTCCGGCCACTGAAAGTGCTGGATAGGGGGCTGAGTGGGCCCAAGGCACTACTCAAACGAAACCTATTTTCCTGCAGAGTGTACCACAGCCACTTCTCTTCCATGTAGACAGTACTTCGACCTACGGTGATTCTGCCGTCCGTAAAAGTCATGAGGCCGTGCAACAAAGAGTTGGCATATAAAACAGTTTACTAACACATATAATGTAAGGTGAATGGTGGCAGCATCAGGTCGTGAATCCCTGCAGGGGACGTGGAGGGAAGCACACATATTTATCCTTGACAGTACATTGCTTTTCTTTTTTCGTTTTCCTGAGCACCGCAGCTGTCACGGGATGTCATGGGGTATGCAGGCTGTCTATGCGATAACGCTGCCATGCGCGGTGAGACAAAAGATAAACCCTGTAGGTGTAGTTGATTGAACATGTATACGCTCCGGCCACTTTAGCCTCTGGTACGCATTAGGTATGAAATAGATACTCCAGAGCCTTCTGAACATGGTGGCGAGGAGAAAAAGCTGGAACTTGACCGAAACTTGGGGCAGATGTCCAGGTTATGAAAGGCTGCTTAAGGATGTTTCAGAATTTCTTTTAACTGCGTTCTTCAATTTTCACAGTTTGAATTCTGGGCATCACCCCACGGTGTGCCGTTGAATTCATGTTTCGGCAAGATTGTACTCGACAAGGGGGCACGGACGAACACGAACCTTGACTGTCGGAGAAATATGTAGTGCTAGCGAGCCAGCAGACACCAGTGGCCGCGCCACTACGGGAGTTGAAAGTCCGCAGCCAAGGTGACTGCAGGCCTGACCGAGCGTGGTTTTCTTACTTTTGAAGGACGGAAAGGACGCGAAACAGTCCAGAGAAAGAAAGACGGTCATGTTTTACCGTCTCCGTTTTCTTTGTGGAAAGAATTTCCCATACGTCATCTATGGAGAACTTTTCTGGAAGCAAGAACACGAGGTAGAAATTTACATGATGATGGTAATCGCTTCTCAAAAATTCAGTGGTGCTGTTAATCACTCTCGTCTTATGTCTTTGTTTCGAACATCTGTACTGCACTGGACTCACTTTCTGTGTAAAGCAGTAAATAAGAGCTTCTTATGACCACGCCTATGGTTAGGGTCATGGAAACGTTCGGGCACGTGGTTTATATTCTGGTCTTCGTTTACATTGGAGTTTCTGGGATTATAGCTCGTTTTCCTTTTATTTCATATGACATACATCCAAGGTTTTGACCACAGTGTGTCTGCCATATTCTGTTCTGCATTGCCTGTGCCGATGTGTGTGTGTGTACTTGATAGTGCACTCTTATACTTTACTCTTCTTGTTCTGTCGTACGCTAAGGCTTGCAATCTTTTCACCTCCTTATGTTAATCTTGTATTATTCTAGAATTATTTAACGATACTGCTCCAATTGCTGAGGATTAAGCTTTTAAAATTGGCAGCCCTATTTTCATGTTCATAATCCCGTTGTGTTGTTTGCAATAAATAATGAATGAAACACAGAGGGATAATAGACATAAAAATTGCAGTTGCTGGTTCACCTTTCAAAACCCAGCAGAATAGTAATATGCGCTACTTGGGTTGGACGGTGTTTAACCCTTTAAACGCCTAATTAAATCCCATCTGCAATTTGCTGGCATTATTAGGAACTCACCATATTCTCCACATTAGCAGGATAAGGGTTAATTCCTTCACTATGAGCAGCTCTGGTTTGGTATTCAGTAGCAGAAGGGCACTGATATTGAGGAGGTGGCTAGTTTATATATCAACTGTGTACTTTTCGTGGGTTCATTATGACAAGCTTCCTGATCTGCCGATTCCCAAAAATTATCATCGTATATGACATAGTACCCATCTTCTCTGAGTCCTTAATCGGATTTCACGGGACTTCTGCATGAGAACACAGATTTGAATTCTATTGGGCATGACTTCAGGTTGCTTTCAAATTTATTGTACTTTATAAATTTGTAAAGACACTCAGTCAAAAGTTATAGGTATGACAAAGAAGTATTCTGAATCGGGTTCGTTATTTTTTTTTACAAAGAAGTCATGTCCAAAGTATCATGTTCCTGATAGGCTCCACCGAGATATTGTTCCATATCCATTTATTTCAAAGAATGAATCGTTTTGCGGATACGCATTACCAGATATAAAGCGCATGTAAGTGTATATACTGCTCGTCATTATCATGGTCTTGTGTTCGTGTGTCCTGCTCCGTTTCATTGTTTTGAATTGCATTCTTAGGGGTGATAGTTGTTGTAAAAGGTAAAGTTCACCCTAAATCAGGCCATGAAGGCCCAGAGGGGGAGTAAAGTTGTAGCTCTGTTCTTTAACCTCGGCGCTAGATAGGGCTGGGAGGTCAACGACACGCCTCGGCGCTTTACCCCCCTGAAAGAGACCCAGTTCCCATCGTACAAGAGACTGTGTGGGCCCCAGGGCTGGTCGGGACGTGTGCTGAAACCATCTTGCTGACCGGAATGCGATCCCGGACTGTTCAACTTTGCATTAAATATGAATTTCGTGTTGTTCTCGGGTTATCTGTTTGTCAGGTTTGGTAACTGTAAAGTACTAATTGTTTTCTGTGGATGTATAGAGGGAGCAATGAACCAACTCTTGATATCTGGGAAATTGAGTACTGAATGAATTTTGTGGTGTATTTCTGTGTGACCTTTGAAGACAGAACTAAGAAAAACAAAAGAACATAAATTAATGAACACTGACAAATAATGTACAAGAATGTGGAAAATTTTCTGAGCTCACTGAATAGTGCAAAAGTATGCAGAACTTTCTGCGCTCTATTAATGGCGCTTGACCGTGCAGTAATTTTAGAGGTTGAATGATTTAAACTTGAGGCTTTGAAAATGAGTCGTATCATGATCCTTACAAACACCTGTGCTTGTTATATCAAATACTGTCATGCAAAGTGTAACAAGTATCTTAAGAACTTAACAAGTGAATACCATTATTTGTTAGCGCTTTTTCAAGTGCACGGTTACATAACGTCATAAAAAACTGAGGGATAATGCAAGCAGTGAGTGTGGAAACTAATGAGCCTAGATTATTTTAAGGTACACGGAGGGGCTGATGAGAATTGCTTTCTACTGGGGTGGCCATACTTGGCCTCATTTGAAACTGGGTTCCCCAAGGACGTGAACCATCTGTAATCTCTGAGCTAACATGATTTTACCTTCAGTGAGTTCACAGTATGACTAATGACCCAGGCCATTTGTGCATTATATAAATTTGAATGGGACAGGACTCAGCAATGGCATCCTTGAATAAAAATTATATTTTAAGCAATATCAGTTTGGTGCGTACTCGAGACTGATTTCAATGTTTCATTTCAGGCTGCAAGATCAAGGCTTTGCGCGCCAAGACTAACACATACATAAAGACTCCAGTACGAGGAGAAGAACCGGTATTTGTTGTGACGGGGCGCAAAGAAGATGTTGCGAAAGCTAAACGGGAGATTCTGTCAGCTGCAGAACATTTCTCACAAATCAGGGCTTCACGTAAGAACAACTTAGGAGGTGGGGGACTGGGTGGTGTAGGAGGAAACTCCACTGCACCTCCAGGCCCTCCAGCAAATGTTCCTGGTCATGTCACAATCCAAGTCCGCGTTCCTTATCGTGTGGTGGGCCTGGTAGTTGGTCCGAAAGGAGCAACCATCAAACGCATCCAGCATCAGACACACACCTACATTGTTACACCTTCGCGTGACAAGGAGCCAGTGTTCGAGGTAACAGGTTTGCCAGAAAGTGTGGAGACTGCAAGGCGGGAGATAGAAGCTCACATCGCCATGCGGACTGGAAATGGAACCTTGGCAGGGAGCTTGAGCAGTGCAGTAGGACTTGCTGGCACACTGTTAGGTAGCACTGGTCTCATAGATGAGTCTCCAGACCTCCTGGCTTCCCTTTACAAATCTGGCCTTGGATCATTGTTTAGTAATCTGGATATCAGTCTGACACCCACTACTCCTGCTGCAGCTACTGGTCTTACAGATGCGACCATGCCCATCGCCTTCCCCACCATGACATCGTCAACTGGCAGCACAGGCGCCTTCTCATCATCGGGGTCTTGCAGCTCCTCTTCAAGTTCATCAGGTTCTGGTGGCCAAGGGAGTCGCCTAGGAGACTTGGTATCTATCTGGAATGGCAGTCTGGATCGTGATGAAGGACTTGGAGAATCTCCATCGTTTGAGACAGCCACTGCCCCCTCCAGCATCTGGTCCTTCCCATCGGGTGGCTCGTCTGTTCCAGTAACACGACCATCTCCTGCAGCATCTGTTTCACCTACTGACTCACTGACAAGCCTGGGAAGTTTGGGAGGGCTAGTAAGTGGCAGTAGTGGCGGGGCTGGGAGTGGTGGTCGTCGTGACTGCCTTGTGTGTGGAGAAAAGGAAGTAGATGCTGCCCTGGTTCCATGTGGACACAATCTGTTCTGCTTGGACTGTGCCAATCGAGTATGTGAGGCTGATGCCACTCCTCTTTGCCCTGTCTGCCAGCTCCCCGTTGCACAGGCTATTCGAATCTTCTCGTAAGACCCATTACACAGGCTATTCGAATCTTCTTGTAAGATATAGAAATGAAAGCAGTATGCTAGTATTAGGATTTCCATTGGTAAGGTTGTTCTTAAAACTATCTGCTCTGAAAATCCAGACTTACCTATTCACTGCACACCATGCTGGCAGCACATAGGTTTAAAAATAGATCATTTGGAGACACAGCCTTTGACAGAATGTATCATTGCCAGAGGAGTCTGGGTAAAGAGAAAAATTGTATACAACGAAAGAGTAAATTAAATTATTTAAATCTATATTTTATGTTAAATATTTTTGTTTGAATGTTTAAGTTTTGAATGTGTGGAGTGTGATTTTTCCTTTTTCCTACACAATATTCGGGTACATTCTGTGGAAAGCAGGTCTCTGTCATTAATAAAAACTGAAATAATAATAATAATAATGCATGCCACCGCCCCCACCCCCGCCCCAACACAATAATAATGTGTGGGGAAATTCATCCAAATCAAGAGTGCATATTATATTAATAATATTAATAATATCACACATTTTAAGAGTATTATAAAATATTTTAACGAGATTTAGATTTTTGTATTATGTGTATGTGTGGATGTGGAAGTAGATTCAAAACAAAAAAATTCCTAAAAAAGACACATTGACTGGAAACTTCTCATGTGAGATTTTCTTTTATTTCTTATATTTTTTTGTGTGGGGAATTCCATTTCAATTGGTAGGAAATTTTCATTATTTATATGATAATAAAAGTAATATAAAACAATGTAAAAATAACAGCACTCAGTCAGACAGAGGACAGCGTTCCACTAGCTCTGGCTGTGATTCTTAAAACTGCCATCGGCAGCGCTAATGTTGCGTTGCGTCCACCATTCTTGAAAGCGGCTGTTGCAACCATTCAGTACCCAAAAGGGGGCAGGAAAACTTGGTGATTTAATTATGATTAATATTATGTATTATTACTATTATTATTACCACTCACCATCATCAATCATATCATGGTCATCATCAGCATCTTATCATCACCATTCTCATGTAAACTATTATAGCATTGGAAGTAAGGTCAAACTGAAGGAGTCATTCCTTGTTATTGCCTGGATATTTATGAATAGACATATCCCTTGTTAGCCGTGTTGCTTGTTCTGTTTTCATGTGATATAGCCATAAGTTATTGAAAGAGTATTAATTATGAAATTATTTATCTAGAATATCCTTACATTTATTCTCATAAGAAATCAGGCATTGCTGTATGTAGTTAGCATTGCACATCACTTGCCAAGGCTACCTTTTTTATCCATGTGCAGTTTTGTGGCGATGATGACATGACTGACAGATCTTTGGCTACATACATGGCATGCACATTATTTAAAAGAAAACTAAGTTTACAAAAGAGAACTGCTCAATTACTTATGGATGACTCCCTTGATCTAAATGGATTTTACTCTCCGCATTCCAAAGAGGCGGTGAGGAGATTTTTGCATATTAACGTAATTGTCCTCTATCTCAACTTCTTTTTTATATATATATTTATATAATATAAATAATTAACTAAATAATTGCCACCCTTGTCCTCTGCCTGGCTGAGATGTGGCGTGCCTCACAACTAGTTTCAGTATTTTTATTTTATTATAATTATTATTGATGTTCAGGAATGATTGTGTATTATTTTTTGGCATGTGTGTAGCTGTAAGAGTGCAAGATTTATTATAAAAAGTGACAACAAAGGAGAAAGGAAGTCCACCATAGCAAAGGTACAAGATCTTTTGTTTTCTGTCATGGTAATTTAAACATTTTATTTTTTTACCTTTTTCATGATAATTATTACAGTAGCATCCAGTACATGTAAGTTAGTATTGGGGGTGGTTTTAAATATTGCAGCTGAGACAGTAGTGTGAACAGTTGTTCATTGTTACTTTCAATGATGCTTGTGCAGATTTGCAGAACTGATGCAGACAAATCACTTTTTAGTGTATGCTTTGGAATTCTTTGAAAAATTTCACGTTATGATGACAAATGTGTAATTTGAAATTGAGAGTTGCATGATTTATTACCAGCCCCTGGAATGATGCTTAGCATGATAGACAATTTTTGCATTTTTCTAGGTAAATTTCAACTATAGGAACAATTGCAAATGTATACTGTGGCAAATTCTTTCTCCCCTTGATGAGTTTGCACAATATTTAAATACATTCAGAGTAGTAGTTTAGTGTTTTTCTATTTTATTATGATCCTATATATATTATACTATATATTATATATGACGTAGCTATAAAGAAATATTAGTGACACTGGAGAAGTTATTTTTTATGTTAGTCTGCTCAAAATGTGACAGGCCCAGAGTGAACTTTTCATTTGAGACTGCAGTGGCCATCTTGGATTCGATTTGAGTTTCGAAGAGCTATCGTTTTGTCTTCCTAGGGGTCCGGTTGAAGAAAGCCTCCATTGCATTTTAATTTTAATTGACAGATTTACTTTTAGGAAGAAAATGGGGGCACCATAGGATTGAGTTGAGAGATAATGCATTTCCTGTTTCTTCAAACTGTTGCAGAATTAGTTTCTTTTTCAGATTTGTTTTAAAAAGCAAGATACAAATTAATGGATGGAGGTTGCTTAAATGAATGTTGGTAGACCCATGGATAGTGCTGCTACCTTCAAATCAAAGTGTGAAACTAGTTTCAATGCAATAATTAAAGGCAGGATCTCTGTATGCAAATAATTTAATTTAAATAATAATAGATGTTTTAAAAGAATTGTTGATGGTTCAGTCAAGTTTCTTAAAAGTGTTACACTTCTTTTTGTTTGGTGTGTCAACAAATCAGATCCGAGGCATTCTGTCAGCTTGACTGGACAGAAAGTCACAGTACAGAAGGTTCCCCAGCTCTGCTTCGATTGTAAAAAAATAAAAAAAAAAAGGGATATAATACTAATGGAGAGGGTTAAGTGAGAAAGACAGAAATAGAGAAAAGAACTGTAAATGCAACTAGCTTTTGACTGAAGAGGTGTCAACATTTAGCATTGTTATCATTCTTAATGTGTAAAAAGGTCCAGGCCTAATTATATAATATATATTTAAAAAAATACTTTGAAAATGTTACGTGGTGTTTTCCAGCTTGGATGCACAAAATATACATAACATTTATTTATAATATATAATATAAATAATAAATCTTAGACATCTGATTTTGTTGGCTCCTTACCAGAAGCAGAGGACTGACTTGCTGCAGCTACCAAGGGAATTAGCAGTTGCGGATTTACAAGTGAATCATTATTACCACGTTCTGCCTTGCAAAATTAATATTGAACACTTAACATTTTTCTAACTCTGAAAGCAATAATTACATAGTTGATGTTGCAGCAGTTTGGTCTTTAGCAGCTGGTATCAAGGAAACGGAAAAGGAACCTGCTCACCATTATAAAAACATTATGAATATGAACAAATACTTCTATTTAGTATGTTTTTTTGTGTGTGTGTGGATGTGTAGACTGTTAAAAAGAAGTATCATAGTGTAGGTCTTGTGTTTGAAAACCTGGGCTGAAAGTCACTACATGTGGCACACAGTTAATTTACGGTTTAAATCCTTGCATAGTATTATATTTAACCGCTACTAAAAAGCAAATCCTTCTAATATGAATGTTGTTTGACAGTGTCAGATTTGTCTTTTGCGCACAAACTGTCGAGAAAATGGTTTTTAAGGGCAGTGCTGTAAGAAAATACCTGATGTTCACTTGACTTGGAGATTCAGAACATAGTTGTTATATTTATAAAACGCTTGCACCAAGCCTAGTTTTTAAAAACACAAGATCAACAGGAATTATGCCAAGTGTTTTGTATTGTAATGCTGCCTTAAAACAGGGGACAGGAAATTTGGAGACCTTTTTTGCTGTTGGCCAGAAAAAAATATGAATATGAGACGTAATATATTCTACGTGACTATGGGTGAAGTGTCTGAATAGATGGTTATGATGCCCAGTTTTATCTGCTACTTGAATTCTGCAGATATTTGAGTAAAGAACTGGAAAGTCATCGCTACTTACTTTCATAATAACTTATCAATCACAGTAATCCCACCAAGAAAACCGTTTTGGTTTCACGTGTCTTCCTGTTTCTTTTTTCTTTTTTTTTCGAGTTTATGAACACACGTGACAACAACCAAATGAAATTGTTTCCTTCCCTGTTTATTGCAGAGTGGCATACATGAATTTGAAGTGTTGTATAAAATTATGTTTGTTTGGTCTTGAAATTCTATTACATATTTCCCTATTTTTTAAAAAAATATATTATTTGCTTATATTCTTTCACATTAATTAGCACAGCAACAAATACACACACACATACCCATATCAAAGCTTTACTGTGATTTGAAAGACTGATTGTGTGTTTTTTGAAAAAAGAAACAAAGATAGAAAAATAAAAAATAGAGAAAAATTGCCAATGATTGTGAAACGAGGAAGTTAAACTCGTTGCTGCAAGTGGTTGACTACATCTGCTATGTTGATACAAACAGCAGCCTCATTTTGCAGTTGTGTCAAGTACATTTTTAAAACCGTGTATTATACTTAAGAAACAGAAAACAAAAAAATCCGCCAACAGCAAAGTCTGGTCATTTCTTTTCTGCTTTAATGGCCATTAAAAATGCCATAATGTTTTATATTTATAACAGTAATAGTTGTATTTGTACTATTACAGTTTTGACAACAGCACTAGCATTTCACTAAGCAAACAGTTTTTTTAGGAGTCTTGCATGACCAAGAAACATTGTATCTTTGTAATACCCCAAATACTCTTTGATGACATGGATAGAATAACAGTTGAGGCAATCCATGACTATACTGGATGCAGCACTAGTGACTCTAGTGTCCTTAGAGAGGATGTCTTTGGTGTTACAATAACAGCTGGATACATTTCCTTGTCTAACATGAACTCATGTGACTCCATGAATAACTTCCAAAAGTGGCTATCATGAAAATAATCACTGTGTTTTATGTCAGATGATGGAGGGAAGAAGAGATCAGTTTTTGGACTATTGAGGTGCCCAGATTCCATGAACTGTTCTATGCAATAATTTGGAATCTTAGAAAAGAGTATGCTGTCAGTTACAATTGCCTGAACACTTATCTGTCCTGATTTGCCTCTGCTCTCCTGGTGTAGTATTTTCCCTCTCATGATTGTATAGTGCTGACCATGGTAACTGTAGTTTCTAGTACATAACATATTAGAGCAGAGTATGAGTATAAAACAATGGCTTATGTGTTTCTTGAGGTGCATTGTTGTGGAAGCAAATTTGCTTGTTCAGATATAATTATGGAACTCGAGAGATGTTTTGTGTAGGAAACCATATAATGTTTTTATTCTTGATTTTTATATAAATATATATAAAAACTTCGAGAGACAGTACTAATGTTAGGTTTGGGATGACAGTCTGAATATTTGTGGAACTTGTTTGAAAATGCTTGTATTGTGTGTGTATGTGAGTAGTGGACATGCACAGTGGATGAAATGCAAGTCCAGTAACTAATGTAACAATTATGAACCACAGATTCTAAATGAATCGGGTGCCAAACTTATGTACACCATGAAAGAAGTCCCAAACCTGGCAATGTTGTTTATCTCTGAATTTTGTAGTCTATGATCTGAAAGTTGCACCACACTACTCTCAGTCAGGCTATAGGAGAGCCCACAAACCCCCCTTGGCCCACGAACCAATAGAGTTTGCTCAATGCCCCTTGTTTCCTCCACCATTCCACTATGCAATACTCTTAATGCTATTTACATTATATTTTCAATTGAGGTGTAAGACATGGATCTTGAGGCCAGTTTGTACTGAATAATATATTGGGGGAGGGAGGGGGCTTGAAGCCCCCATTTGGGACCCTCTGCTAGATTGGAGGGTAGGTATGTGCAACTTCATGCGTTGTTGTGAGTCTGGTACAGAGTGAATATGTCTTCATGGTATAAGTAACATATATTTACACTCATTCACATATAGATTAACATTAATCTTTCATAATATATGTATTAAATTACCACATTAAAAGTTACTCCCCGCCCCCTTATATGCTCAGTATAAAGAAACAAGTATTTGCCCTTTTTAAACTCAAATCCAGAACTATCAGGGTTGTGTGTGTGTGTGTTTTAAATATTTTACAAAAGTTTACGTATTTAATGAAAAATGTTTAAGAATCATACATAGGTTTGTTTATTTGGAGATGTGTTTATACCCAAAGAGAATAATAATATACTCAGCCTAAATATCTAGATAGTTCCATGCAAAATTCTTCACATATATTTTTATTATACATGTTTTAATGTGCGTAAGATAATCTTTGAACAAATGTATTTTGAAGTTCAACATATTACCTCCTTTTTGGGTAAAAGAGTACTTAAATAATGTATGTTAATTTTTTCATGTTTGCTGATATTTTATTTTTCAGACTTGTGAATAAATGATTCACTAGGAATGATTCTCTAGAAAATAAACCGTATTTGTAACTGAACTTCGATGTATAATTCATTTTAGCTTCTTTGAGACAAGGCACCCAATCCTTTCATGGACATGTTTTTGTTTAACCCTTTGCGGCCAAATGGTTGTTGTGTGTACCGCCTGGATTAACACTGAAAAAGCTGCATGCGTCCCACACAGGGCACTTATGCGTTTTGTATGATTCTCACAGTAAATAGCGATTGTTTCCCACCACAGCCTTCTCGGATTGGTCCTTCGAATGGAAGCAAACACTGCTCTGTGTGAGTTTCGAAACGAATATTTTTGTAGGTGTGTACTGTCGATTAATTTCAGGGCCGTGCCATGGCTCAGTCTCACCGCAGAGGCCCGGGCTCGATACCAGGCCAGACCATGTGAAATTTGTGGCGGTCATCGGTTGTCGCCTGTCACTATCATTCCACCCATGCTCCATACTCATCTTCGTCAACTAGTACAGGTCGCCGTTACCAGGACAGACGAGCTAACCTACTGAAAAGCAGTGCTCTTTGGGAAATCGTGGAGCATTGGAGAGAAAAGTACTCTCATTTCATTATGAATTTCAGCGTTCAAATGGTTAAGTTGAATGAAGAAAAGAACCATTTCTCACCATTACTTGTATTCCTGTTTTCATAATAATTTTTCGTGAAATTTCTCGAGTAATAGCATCACGTATAGCAATAAGCTTGCAACCATTTGCTTCTGGTATTGCAGCCAGCAACTCTGGTTAGCCGAGACTTGATGCTGCTTCGAAAGTATCGGTGTATCGAAGGGCAAAATGTCCGATCTACATATCAGGCACGCTGAATTGCCTAATCAAGGAATAATTAAGTTTAAAATTCATTATTCTTGGTGTTATGGATATGAATGTTGTGCCGTTGCAAAAGAGCTTGATATGTCCAGGATAATTCTGGTACATCTGGAATGGCTGAAAGTATTTCATGCAGTAAAACAAGTGTGATTTTTTAGAGCTGACACTTTATTCCTAGGGTCCTGAAAACAAGGCAGCATATTCTTTGACCTGTAAGTTGTATATGAATACAAAATATGTCCATTATTGTGGGGAAACCAAACAGCAGCTAGCATGAAAAACAGGGTCCCTCCGCATTGATTGTCCGATTTGGGTGAAATGCAATGCTCAGACATCTGAACGTAACTTTACTGGGCATTTGTGACTTTCGTTAAAATTGGCGCAGAGGTCATGGGATAGCTCAGTCGGTATAGGGACTCGCTAGGACGAGATTTTCCGCGTCCGTCCAGACTGGTCCTGGGTCCCACCCAACCTGTAAAATGGGTACCAGGTATTTTTCCCGGGGGTAAAGCGCTCGGAGTGTGGTGTTGACCATCCATCCACATCTAGTGCCGAAGTAAGGAAAGAGTAGAGCTATACCTCATCGTCGTCTCTGTGCCTACTAAACCTATTCTAAGATGAACTAATTTTTTTGTACCTTTGCAGAGAAGGCCAATACGCGTGTTAGTGAAATTACATTTTCGCGTGTACCGTGTAGTACGATATTTAGAAACCAAAGAATGTGTTGAGACGATGTGTATTTACTGCGCGATATGTACTTAATATTTAAATACCGTCGTGCTCATTATTGTCTCTTAGCGTGCAATGGCTCATGCGGTTGGTCGTCGGCCTCTCATTGCGGAATTCGATCCCAAGACAGTCCATGTGAATGCGTAGTGGACAAGTGGCACTGGGACGGGGTTTCTTTCCCCCAGTATTTGGGTTTTACCCCATAGAGTATCATTCCATATTCCTCTTCATCCGAAGCTCTTACCGGAAGGAAAAACGGATGAGAACTTTCCAAAAAGAAATGCCGCGTCGGAAGTCGGGAACATTGGATAGAAAATTAGAGTAGATCCGGATCGTAAACATTTTCTCGCTGTAATTGTACTTCACCTTTTTTATGGCTTAAATTTTTCCCCCAAATTGTCATATGCATACAAAGTATAATGTATTAATGTTTTATTTGTACGTAAATAAATAGGTAGTCTAAAACAGCCGGTTGTAGAAATTTTTGTTTCTACTTCAAACTACCAATATCGCCTATTTTCAAATAAAAATCCAATTATCCGGATGGCTGGTTGTCCCATTTAATCCGGATAAATGGAGTTCTACTGCACTACAGCTTTTTAAGGCCGTGCCTTCCCTGAAGCTTATATTCGATGACCTGCTTGAAAGTTTCCTTTTTTTTTTTTTTTTTTATTTCGAGCGAAACAAATTATCGCTTAGTGCAAATGCAAGAGTATTTCTTGCTTATAATAGATCAAAGGAGATTTAATAATGACAATTTTTCCGCAGTTCGATCCACTCTAATGTGTATGAACTGAGATGCTGTTGAAATATGGTTGTGTGGATGTAGTCTTTGCTTCCTTCGTATCCAGTGTTGGCCTAACAGCATCGCGGCAATGCCGGGAAACTAGCTGACTAAATTAACTTTATCGAATAGAGTCCGTAGGAGGTTAATAGTTGGTCAGATGGTTACAAAATTCTCGACTCTCGGAAACCAACAGTCAGAACGTTTAACACGAACCCACCTGTGGGCCTTTTCCTTAGGTGAACAGAGGTAACATAACGACGCCCTATTTTTAAGATCTATTTTAATAGTACCTTTCCATATAAGTGTCTGACCCTCCAGTGGTCTTTTTCTTCTGAAAGTTTTATCCATTTCTCAACTGTTCGATGCATGCCACATTCTTCTCCCATCACAACCTCCTTTACTTGATCTCCTTGACATATATTTATGAATAAAATCATGTGTCGTTTCATTATGCTGCTTTCTAGAACTGATACCATGTGTTATGAATGTGATACTGTGTATTGTGAATGTTAATTTACGCGAAACTAAATGTTTTCCAAGAACCAGGAAAATAAATAATTGTAATAGGCATCCTAATTATTAACTGCATGTGGTGCAGTGGAAGGTATTTGGTTTTAGTGACTACGGCAAAAGATCTGCACAGTATTAAAAAATACAGCAGCCTTTAAATGAAGTATTTAACATTTCTTAACGTAAGAATTAAAGAGTTTTAGTGATTCTGTTCTAATTTGTCGAAAATTGTCAGATATATCGCTACTATTTGTTGCTTAGTTCATCTACTTAAATCAGTGTTTCTCAACCGCGGCCCGGTACCGGGCCCTGGCATCAATTATAACGGGCCGCGAGAGGTTCTCCTGGAATTTGTCATTTTGGTTTTCTAAGCAGTTTTCATGAATGAATATTTTATAGTGGAAATATTCTGAGGAGAAAAATATTCGTGAATGTGTCGAAAAACTCAGACCCAGATGTTGGCCTGAGGTAACTACAATATGCTACAAGATTTCATTAGTCCGGTGATTGATAACTAATTTAAAAGTAATTTTATATTTGTCAACATGCCACAGCATGTACATAAGTGTACTAATACTCTTTATGATTATGCCATAATTAATTATTAATACTTATGTTAGTTTATGCATGAACTTAAAAAAACGGAAAAGTATTTACGAGTAAATTGTTGGGACCAGGCCCTCGTCTTATGAAAAAAAAAAAGAATTTGCCGGGCCGCGGTCTCACAAAGGTTGAGAAACACTGGCTTAAATCATGATCTCCATTTTACGTAGGGTTGTGTTTAGTACGGTGGAATAAAATTGGCTCTAAAAAAAGGGTCACTTTGAAATCGCGTTTAAGTTACCCATGTAATACATTTTGGTCTTTACTGCATCAAGTTCCTCCCTCCTAACTAAATTTAAACAGTAATCTCTTCTACATAATTTCGGTAACCCCATATTCCACACACAGCCCCTGCCCTTTAAGTGAATAACGAATTCCATAGAGCAGTGTCCTTGAGAATTTAGTAGTTCCTCATCTAGTCAACTGTATGTTATGGAACGCGAAAGTTTATTACCATGTTCAGAACAGTCCGCCACTTGTTCCTATTCTGAATAAGATTAATCCATTCCACGCTCATCCGTTTTAGTACTACACTTCCGTCTTCTCCCATACATTTCAAGTGATCTATTTTCTTTATCCGACGCTATGCAGTCATAGCAATTGAAAGCTTTATTAAATAACACGTTCTATACTTCATGTTTCCCTACGAAAACTTTACATTTTTCCTTTCACCCACTTTCCTCAGCCCTCTCGTCCTCTTTGCCTCTACACCCTACCTAAGAATTTGCAATTTAGGTATCGCGTAGTTTAGTTTTACATTAGATGTACGCATTTTGAATAGTGCATCTACAAAATACGTCATTTTCAGTGTTCGCCAAGTTCGTATTTTAGAGAGTAATTGTCTATCTTATAAAGCAGTTAGAACCCGGCTATTTCAAGTTGTGCATAGACGGGCCACAGGCTGGTTATTCGGACTTCTGTTGATGTAAAGGAAGAGGACTTTCCTTCTTCGCCACAAGGCATGGTGCATCTCTGTCGTATTGATAAAGGATTCTCTTCTCCAGATATCGCATATTTATTTAGTACCGATTTAACGAATGCATTCAGTTTGTTACATTTACGTTTACCCTATAGTTAGGGTTTCCGGGTCGACAAACGCGTTGAAGTTCAAATGTGAAACTTTTCGGAACAGTCCATATTTGATGATATTTGAAGTCTTGTTTAGAAATTATCTTTCACTAAATGACGTGAAATTGTTACTGAATTTAATACACCTTGTAAGTAGTGTAATCTTGGGTTCAGCACGTGATTCATCAGTGATTTCAGGACATCCATGACCTTACTATTATTAGGTAAGAAGAGTGTAATAGTAAATGTTATTGCTTTATTTACGCTTTTACGGAAATTTTGTCTGTCATTATTGATATGCAGATCAGAGCGTAGCCTGTCTTGCGACGGGTCCGTGGCTACTTCAAAAGCGAATTCACCTTGAAAATGCTATCTAGTACTCACTCTTCCAAATTTCAGTGTCTTCTGTTTCCCTTAACGTCATCCACTAACTGCTTGCTTGTTCCTCCCTTACTTTCCTTTCTGTGTTTCCTTCAATAATGTGGTGTATAAGGCAGTTGTTACATAAAATGTGACCAACCCTGTCAGTCTTCCTTCGTCTTATTGTAAGACGCTCATTTTCTCCTTGACTCTGTGTAATCCTTCTTAACTCATCTTCTCCATAATTTTCTAGGACCATATTTCAAAACTATCAAGTATTTCTAATCTACTTTTCGAAGTGTTGAAGTTTCTGCACCTAAAACTGTGCTCTAAATGTAGATTAGTTCCCTTTTAAATTTTTTTTAGCCCGGTTTTCTGGCGAAAAGAGTCTTTGTGCTTTTGCTGTGGCAGTCCTGGATTTCATTTCACGAGTAGATTTGCATCACTTTTTATCGGGCTACCCGGCGGGGGTTCGTTTGCTGGGACTTTTGAGAGAAAAGTAGTAGTATATCTGGGTTCCTTTTTTGGACCCAGAGGTCATTAAGATTTTAAGTCTGGGGTCCACGGCTCCCATGATCCGACATGGGACAAAAAAGGGCCCGTCTATTAAGGCCGAGGTGCATCGGGGCTGAGAGGCCCCGAACCCAATTGCTATCTATCTGTCAACAATAGGTGTGGGTATCAGTCAATAACACAACACAACAATTCATATTGTGTTATTAACTGATACCCACACCTATTGTTTATATACACACAACGGGGATGGCTCATTTTAGAATTGTCTGTCTGTCAATATCTATCTATCTCTCTATTAGGCTACCCCGATAGGTAAAATGTTCTACATTTTCCAGTTGCTGTACATTTGTCATAGTCTGTGTTGGAGATGGTTGTCTTGGGATTATGTTGACACGATGTGTAAAATTATTAATAATTCTCGTTTACCATCAACTGCTAGCTCCTTCAAATAAACATTTTTCTTTCAGGTAACTGTACATATTACGACTTCCTTGAGTCCATTGAAAAGGATCACATTTTCATCTGAATGGACGTTTCCCTTCATAGCGTTTTATAACGAAGAAAACCGGTGACAAAGAAGAGGGAGTTGGAGGGAAGTAAAAAGGCACGTGCCATTTGCCCCTCTGTTCCGATTCAAACTTTACCTTTCTCTTTTCACACACACACACACACAAATATAAAATAGGTATCCTTGTCTTCAATAAACACAAAAGATTTTTAGGAGAGGGTTACTTCTTTTTGCTTCTCGTTCTTACAGTTTTTTTTTTTCGTTTGGTTTGAAGTGTGAATGGGCTTGTCCCCAAATTCCCAGGCTGAAATCTTTGCTTTCTTGCTGCGTGGCGCAATAATTCTCAAGACAGCTATTTATTACCATTTGTCTAGGTGCTGCGAGGCTCATGGAAACGTCGGTGTTCCGTCGGTAGTAATTCGTTAGGAGGATAAGATTGCGTAAAAATTGCCGTGGCCTGTTTTGAGAAGTTGTTCTGCAATTGACTGGAAACACCAAAAGCTTCTGATCAAGGGGCCTGCAGATTCTATTCAGATATATTCAAAATGTATATATATATACGCGCGCGCGCACACACACACACACTTTTGTTGTAGTACTAGGTGATAAGAGTTATAACAAATGTTTGTCAGCTTCTGGTCTGCACTGATGATGTTGATTGGAGTAGTTCAGTCTAGATAACCTGGAGGAATACTATTGCCCACATACCACACTGCAGGGTGCCATAACCCATAAAGCCACAATGCATACGAATCTTTATTACAGTGAAAACTTCAGATAAGTGATTATAAAATACATCTTCATACACATTGAATTTACCGTCTATTACACTCTAAATATTTTTTAATTGAAGGATAGTGTATCCGTACAGCGAGTAGCGACGGGTTGGACCTTTCGGGATTCGAATTACGGCAGAGAAAAGATATTTTCTCCTTTCCAAAAGAACCCAGACCAGAGCCTGATATTCAATGTATACTGAGGTTCTTTCCCAGGGGGCGTGAAGCTGACCACTACCTCCATCTCGTGCCGAGGTTAAGAATGATGTAGAGGCCAGTTGAAATGTGATGGCACACGCGCAGAAACCAGATTTCGTCTTTCGGCGAAACGAACGAGTCCATTTAAATCGGCGGGTCGTCAGTTCGGTCGACTACTGGCAGCCGAGGTGTACGCATCAGCTTTTATTGTTGGCAGTAATGCTGGATAAACCATGTTCGGAGGTAGTGTGAAAGGTACTGGATACCCACGCCATTCGCCAGTTTCCCCTTCACTTCCCCTCCCGTGCGTCACCGTGTGTGATCACATTTCAACTGGAGTCTTGCTATACATCTACTCCCTCCTATCTGGTTTCGTGGTGTGGACAGGGGCAAATTTACCTTATTTATCTTTATTGATATCGACTTCACGTACGATATGTTTCGAATCAATGGTTCTTTGTCAAGGGCTTCGTGTTTTGATAATCATTGAAGTGTTTAAGAGTATGTCAGCATATAATATAGCTCACCTTTTAAAGAGGCCGCAGTTTATGTGAAAATTCTATGATAATTTTTATGCCACATAATTGTTGTAAGCAACTGCCAATAGTCATCAAAAAGACAAAACCTTTGGTAATAGACCACTTTTCGAAACACGCCTGGAATAAAGTATAGACGAATTAATTAGGATGGTGGATGTTTTTGACGATAAAAATGTAGACTGGTTGTTTGGTCTACAGTAGCGCAGTATGTTTTTGATAGTCAAAAACTCATCTTATTCAAATACAACGCCTAATTTATCCGCACATTTAAAGTTTTCAATCCGAATTCCGCAAAGGTAGTCACTATTAGGCGACACCCGTGGGCCGAAGTGCCCATACTGTATTTTGAATAAAATAGTCAGTTTGCATGAAACTCGGTACAAAGATCTTGAATTTGGTGTTGGCAGCAACACCAAGTTTTGAATCCACATTTTAATTCCAAAACGGCAGCTCTACGTTCTTGTGACCTAAGAGCAAAGTTATTATCAATTAACATAGTAACCTGACTGCATATGTATCATGGGCCCCTAGAATTTTTAAAACGGCACGAAAAATGCCCGAAATATTTTGTTCAATATGATATTGGATTCGTTATATTGACCCTAAGAACTTCAATTTTGACCCTAATGCGCATTTCGATTGAATTGTACGTATCAGAAATGTTCATTATTTTTTAAATTGGTACTCCTAATTCAATCTTGTTCATTACAGAAGTTTGAATTTCAGGACCATGATATTCAGTCACCTGATATCTAAATCCAACCTCTTAATTGCAGGAAAGTATTTTTCTTTCGCAGGGACGAACAAATAAGTGAAAGGCTTGCTTCCAGTACTGGCACTTTGTGGTGAGTTTTAGCAAGATTTAAAACTCAGTTCGGTTTATGGCTTCATTTTTGTGGGTTTCGCACGTGCTGTTTAGTTATCTCGCCATTCAGTTCTGTGAAATCCTGTATGTTTATATTTTCCTCGCAGTAGGGTACTGATTCCAAAGCGTTTTCCCGGAAAAGGTGAAAATTGCCTAAGGTTTTGGTGGATCACTTAATGTCTTGTGTGCCCATTGTTTAATAAATGTAACGCTGTACTAAAGACCCGTAACCCTTAAAATATACAGTGTAGCAACATTTAAAAAGAAAAACTCTCATTTTGTATAATTTTGTGGACTGAGAGGAGAGACATATGATGGACATAAAAATTGGAATTTGAAAAGATAGGGGTTGTTTAGAATAAATGCGGGGACGCGTTGGCGGAATTGGTTGAAGCACTGCGTTACAAGCCGGAAGGTCGCGGTCTCGATTCTGGATGGTGTCACTGGAATTTTCCATGCACATAATCCTTTCGGCCGTTATATGGCCCTGGGGTCGACTCAGTCCCTATCAGGAATGAGTACCCGGAATGTTTCCTTGGGGGGGATAAAGATGGCCGGTGCGTAGGGCTGACAAACTTAACAGCTTCATGTGCCAATTGCCTTGAAATCTGGAATCATCAGGGCCTGTACAGGGATTAGTTTACCTTTTAGAATAAGTGCTTTTGAAGGAAATAGGAAGACCAAAAAGAAATGGGAAGATAACATTGATATGATTGTCGTTGGGTAAGAAATAAAGAGTGAAAAATTTCCCGTCCCCTTACGAATTGCATTGCTGAAACTCGTAGCGGTTGCTGTATGAGTGAAATTATTCAGGATTTCATACTGACTAGACGACGGCCTACAAGATCCGGGGTTCGAGTTCCAGCAAGGGAAAGAAATTTTTCTCATGTCCAACGTGTCCGAACCGGATTTTGGAGCCCACCCATTCTATTATTCATCAGGTGCCGGTGGCTGTCCTTCAGGATAAAGCTATCGGCCCTTGAAACTGACCACACACCTGCATTTAGTGCCGACGTTTAGAATGAATGGTACTACAATTCCACTCTATCTATGTGATTTTATGACACATACAAAGACAAATTAACCTTTACGGTTTACCCTAGGCTCTAGCTTTGGTTTTCGTTTTCCTTTAACAGTCTCCTAGCTGGACTTTTTCTTTTTTTAGGCGCTTTGGCAAATATGCGAAAAGCAACTGTTAGCTTCCTCATGTGTGTTTGTCCGTCCGCATGAAACAAATCGGCTCCCACTAGACGGATTTTCATGAAATTTAATATTTGAGTATTTTTTTGAAAATCTGTCTATAAAGTTCAAGTTTCAGTAACAGTTAACAAGAATAACAGGTACTTGACTTGAATACTAATATACATCTATGATCTATCTTGCCCGGTTTTTCTTAGAATGGGGAATGCCTCAAACAAAATATTGTAGAAAAAATCAAAATACACTGTTTACGTTCAGCAACGTTTTTCAGTTATGCTTTTTATGAGATAACGTGGAAAAAACATGGAGGAGCCAGACAGGCCACAGATGACAGTCTAATACGGCGCATGCTCATTAATGCTGGATAATTAAGGCCAAAAGCACGCGCTCGGAATATATAATACTTACTGCTTTTCTACGGTCAGTGATTACTCGAACGCGCCTAAATGTTGCGTTTATACTTGCACTACTTCTTTCGTTACTAATACATTTGTATTGCGGACTTAAATAATGTATCGGATAAGTTGTTCCTATAAAGGCCATGAAGGCGTATGGGGGACCGGATCATTAACTCCAATGAATCTTAACTTCGGCACCGTATGGAACGGACTGGTCAGTTTTACGTCCCGGCCGCTTTCCGGTGTCCATTGTACAGGAGGCTGAGTCCCTCCCAGGGTCGGTCTGGACAGGTGCGGAAAATCTCGCTTCCGATCAGGATTTGATCCCCATTCCGTCCAGCGCATATCGAGTCGCTATACCGACTACGCTGTCCCGGCCTATACATTACATATGCATTTTATATGTGTATACAAAGTGTTATTTATATTTGACAGATACCAATCGAAAATAATTGCCCTGAAATCTTGTAGTGTGGATCTGCTGTTCCACATTTTATCGAAATCTAATGAATAGTTCTGTCCGTCCGTCCGCCCGTCCATCGTCTGCATGTTGACGTGAATAAATGTCGAAGCGAAAGGAATAGAAAGAGAAAATATGACGACTCCAATGCAACCAATAAAGAAGCACTGCAATATATACGAGTGACTGTTTTTGTATGAAATTTACTTAATTGGATATAGATTTATTTACGTAACCCGACGATTATATGTCTGTATAATAGATATGAATTTCTTGTAAACTGGTTTTATTTCCGAAATTTACCAAAAGACGCCAATCTTCGCTGGGTACATATGTACAGAAGCTATATTAACTAACACTATGGAGCAGAACCCTTCTTGATTAGACAGTGGTCAGTACCGAAGAAATTCTCCACATTTTAGGAGACCCAGGTCCCCCTCCCGTTTGCACAATTCCGTATCCTAAACCAGTTGAATTCAGTCTATAAACGCCTCTCCTCCCTCCTGAATGTGACTCTTGATATTATCCATTTTCGCGTAGGTTTCATAAGCGGTATGTGCCCCTTCAAGTACGAATACACTTTTGTATGCATTGCCCAATGCGACCCACGCGTGTTCTGTGCCCAGTCCTTATGAGTATCCTTGAGTCGATATCCTAATAACATGTGACGAAGAGTACAAATCATAAAGCTGTTCACTATGTAGACCTAGGACACGATGCTGTGTAGTGTGGTAGACAATTTTTTACCCTGAAGTCGGAGGCTGCAGGTTTTCCGAATTACCAGTCCATTTATCCCACACTACACGGCATCAATGCTAGGAAAGAGTAATCGTCATAGTTACCTCCGTGCGAAATTCAAATGTCACTTATCTTGAAAATTTCTCCATTTCCCTGTTACTTATTTTATCTCAGGTTCAAAAGTTCTCTTGTGCATCCAGTTTTGGCACTATGGCTCCTGGTACATTGGTCATATTGGATGTAATTTACCAATGTGCTGCAAAGGCCAGCCCACAATTCGAATGGACTGGGCTGGGTGACAGACCAGGTCTTATATCTGTCCAAAATAAGGTAATATTATACTATACGAATGCCCTTTCTTCCTTTTTTTTATTTTTTTTTTCTAGGTAGGAAGTGGGAAGACAAAGTTTGAACCGAATAGTAACAAGAATTCCACCAATTTAATCGCTCATAATGTATTTTTGGATGTAGTCTGATTTGTTACCATTTTCACACATTTGATTTTCCCCACATATTCGCAGCATTAATTAAGATACAACATGTCATAAATGGAGATATATTTCTATTCATTCAGATTCATGATTAAACAGAGATGTGTTCAGCAGCTCGTTTCTCACTGACCTCAGTACTCCTTATGGAGCGTTATCATTACCGATTGTTTAGGACACTGCGACCGCCCTAGAGCGGTTAAAGAACGTGAAATTTTTGTATATCATGACCGACACAATCGCGCTTCTGACTGTTGTTGTTGTTGATGTTGTTGTTGTTGTTGTTGGTGGTGGTGGTGGTGGTGTTGCTGCTGCTGCTGCTGCTGCTGCTTCTGCTTCTGCTTTTACGCTTTGTTACTTCTGATGATCAAAAATGCGAAGGAGAACGTGATGAAAGGCGAAATGACAAGTATTTGTTGAGGATAGATGCGGCTGTATAAGATGGAAACCGCTGGTTTGAAAGAGTCTTGTTGTTTGTGATACCTTGCACCCAATAAAGCGTTGATACAGAGCTTGCACGCTGCTTTGCTGCCGGGTAAAGTGGACGGTTGCACAATCTGAGGCTCTCCGGTTTTTGGCTCAATAGCCACGCCATTGTTCTTGAGTGTGTTTAAAACTCTATGCTGGAGGGTGTAAGTGGGAAAGCAAGTAATATTGCTGAAGTTTTTCTCCTACATAGCAGTTTCAGTTTGCCAGGCCGCTCTATTATTTGCTATTTTCCTCTGATCGCTCGCACGCATGCATGAACACAGACATACGCACACACACCCATATTCATCCATCATGCGTCTGTCCTCCACTTTGATGCCACCTAGTTTCGACACGTCAATGAAATGGAATTCGATGGATGCCAGATTTTAGAACATAAAAATGGAACGGACAGAACACCAAGAAAGGTGATATAAAACAGAAGCGAACGTGTAGTGTTTAGTATGTAGTATGTGTAGTTACTTTCCCGAGCAAATGTTTATTCCCTTAAGTCTTTAAAAAATAAATAAAATAGTCACAATTCACTTTCTTCATGCTCACACAAAAAAACTCAACCGCAATCTCAGTGTAGAAGACTTCCGTTGCCCATTATCGATTGATACCGAAAACGTATTGAAGGAATGTATTGTAAAAACACCCTATGTTTGATAACGTGAAGCTATTTTGAAGGTTATTGCAATCCGACGAGTCATACTTTAAGAACAGTCTGACAGTTTGCCCAATATATTCGAGTCTGCAAAGTGATAAATTCTAAGTGTAACCTTTCGTCTGGCAAGCCAAAAATTTGAGGTGGTCGCATTACAGGCGAAGAAAGAAAAATATATTTTTCTTTTGATATTATCAAATTTTCTCTCTGTCCTGTCCAAAGTTTGGATTGGTTCCATTATTATCAAACAATCTTAACGAGTTAATAAAAGAAAGAAAAAAGAGGAGGACGGAAGAAAAAAGAGAAAGAAATTAAGCAAATTGTGAGGGGGAATAATAAAGAAAGAAATATCGGATAAAAAGGGAAAATGGGAGGGCAAGGAAGAATGAAAAATAGAAGGTGCCACACAGGCACAGACGGAGAATACATGTATACTCTTAGCTCTGCTAAGTTCTAACCGGCATTATATGGGGGTGAGTGGTCAACGCCAAGCCCCAGTCCCTTTATCCCCCGAAATGAGCCCCCATACCCATTGTAGAGGAGGCTGGGTGGGCCCCAGGGCTGGTCTGAAAAAGCATGGAGTAAAGAAAATTTCATGCGCTCATCGGGGTTCGATTCCGGGCCTTCCAGCCCGTAGCCAGTTGTTATAGCTACCGACTGTGTTATCCGGACGGCCTTGGAAGGTAGAAATTAGAAGGAAATTGGAGTGTGCAAATTGGTATTCAGAGGGTTGTTTGGCCGTGCAACTTCCTCATGAAATAATGCGAAATGCCAACTTGATGCAATAAGGTAATTTTATTGATGTATTCTTAGCTCGACATGTTTCGGATACATACACCCGTCATCAGGAGCATTAGATGTTGAGTTGCAGCATATGGTTTTCTGCACCGAGTTTTTGGATGGGTGGTGGTCCTGAGAGCCGCTGCGTAAGTTGTGTGTACGGTGCGGATGGTGCCGTGCGGCATACGTCAATAAAAATACCTTATTGCATCAAGTTGACATTTCACATTATTTCATGGTATTCAGATGTTTGCATGCTGGACAGCGACTGCTACCGCTGTTGTGGAACATACAGCGATACAAAGTGTAGTTGATAAAACGATGTGCAATCGCGGGCTGACCGGTGCACGTGTGTAATAAATGCGGCTCAGAAGACGGACAAAGTCTTATGGCTTATAGTTGCAACACGAGGAGTCGATTACTGCTACCAAACATTTATAAGAATGCTTTCATTTCATTAACGTTATTTGTAAATAGCTTACTGTTGTATTTTTTCATAATGTTAAATTGTATGTGTTCTCCGTACGTGACAGGATTCGTACATTGAGTCTTGTAGCTTTCAGGAACTTAGGCAGCTGCTCCGAGTGCGATCTTGTAGCGCGGTTATTTCTGACACTGCCTTATCATACTGAGCAAATAACAGCAGTATTTCTGAATAAATATTTATTTACGTCACAGTTTTCCAATATTTAACTTTTGTAGAGAAACCGATTTTGATCAATAAAGAGCGACGAATAGTAACATAATCGTCCCATGGTGAAGTATATGTTTGGAGAGCATAGCTCATTATTTTGTTACGTCAGATTTAAATAAATATAACCTTAATATTAATATTAACACTTTATTTGTATATAAAATAACAGCAATATTTTAAAGTTGGCTTATTTATTAGGAATCAAAATGCTTAACAAATCAGCTTGCTTTACACTCTCATAAGACAGTATTTTTTTCTTGGTGGCGGAGGGGAAGTTCTACGAACCCCTTAGGGTTTCATTGTCATTTCCTCTAAATGGTTTGTTTTGTATTTTTTTTGGGTGGGGGGGGTTTCAGCAATGCACTTTTCCAAGACTGCCTTGACGTGCATGTTTGTCAGCACCGTAACGTATCTGTAATGGTTCACGTCTATGCATGTATGAAGCGTTCTTACATTTGTACATGTAGTTGCCTACTCTACGAATTTTGATACAGTGTTTGGCGCTTTGGGGTTTGAGATGGTGTCTAGATGAAATAAGTATGACATGTGTTATAACGCTCAAAATTGAATTCACTTTCTCCAATGTATTTGGTTTATAAGCCAGTGTCGGCATATATGAAGGTGTCGATGATCTCTGAAATAGTTCCTTCCTTCATCCACATGAATTTTCTCAGCAAAATTACGTGCCCATTGTGATACATTTATTTACCGTCCGCTGACAGCATCACGCTTTAGCGTTGTCTGTCGAGTTTCAGGACCGTTGAAAATAATGACTGGAAATCTTAGTTGTATTTTAAAACCCTCTTGAAATAGCTCTATGAGTTCAGTCTGGGATAGTTACCTTGTATTTTCAACCGTCAACTCGATCGAACTATTTGCACACACACACTGGCTGAGTGTACACTCCTTCCCTTCTGTATCCATGGAAACACCCTCCTGGTTTTCGTCTCATCCCCAGACGGCATTCTCTCTTCATCTTCTGTCAGTGTAGCTGGGAAATCGCTCTTGCTTATTCCTGTAAAAGAGAAACGTTCTGGGTTTTGCGCTGAGACCTATGAGGTAGGAGTTTAGCGACCCTTTCTCCCCACCCCCACCCCAGTAGGCTACTACTTCAATCAGTATTTTCAAAGTACACTTCCGTTTAATACATATGCTAACAAAGGAATGCTGTGTCATTTTGTTTGGAATGCTACTTATTAAACTTTTCGTATATCGTATTTGAAACAAGTTATTTTATATTGCCGATGCAAGGCAAAATAAATTTGGAGAAACGTTGACGACCAACTATGTTGCTGTTGCCATAGTGATTAATATTAATTTAAAGATCCGATATGATAAACAACATGGATTGTAAGATTAATATAATGGGCGTACTGAAGAAACATAGTATTAGCAGGCATATCCCACAAAATATGTACTGGGGAGTCAACATGTAAACTAATTATTATATTATATTATTATTCACATTGTTTAGGTTAAATTGAGGAATGGCATAACATTCATGTGATTCGCGCAGCCGCCATGTTTTTTACATTTACAAAAAAACTACTGTAACAGAAATGTACCATTTTCGATTTCCACAGTTAGAGTTCTCCTACCACACAAAATTTAACGATCCTACGTTAAGACGGTCACTGTTATCTCGGAAGTGTTATGGCTGCTAGTTTCTTATTATCGATCATACGAAACTGAAAAACAGTAAGGCACATAATCCTAATTGTTTGACACTCTGTACGGCCAAGACACGAATATGATTTAGTTGGTTCGAATGAGACTAGAGGAATTAGAGCTGTTAAAATTAAGAGTTTGTCTGTGATACTGACAGGCTATAGTTCCGTAGTCCTTAACAGCCAGAAAGATGCTTAAAATATTATAACGTGCGCAGACTTACGGACATTATGGCAAGGTAAGATTGAATTTCGTTTCAAAATAAACTGGTCTAGAAACGTTAACTTGAACGAGATGATGTGACAGTGTTAATCTGTGATAAGATTTGGTGGAAACCACGCCTCGAAGTTGGCTTCCCCGAATGCCCATATATGCGGATGAAATAGTTAATATTCTAGTGGTCGGTGTTTTACAGGCTACCGATAGAGTGGCGACTGTCAGGAGTATAATTTTCCTCAAGAATATCCTTGTAACTCAATTATTGCAATTGATATAGGATACAACAAAAAGATCGGAACCACCATTCCTTTACTGCGTACCCGCATACAAATATTTTGGCTGGTTTTGGAAGAAGGTTTTCAACAGTCGTTTTATCTGACAGCAAAGGATATACACTGACACTTACCCTAACAGAAATGGTGGAAATGTAGGTCATTCTTTGAATAACGAATAATTTTATAAGCACTTAGAGAAACGTTTGTGTGCTGCTGTTTGTCCGGATAAGCCTATAAATACACTTATGCAAAGTTCCCTTCTGCGCGAACGAATCTTTACGAATTTCAGTGTGTTAATTCTTTCCATACCCTTTTGTAGATTGATTAGGAGGCTGAGTGGTTTCAAAATAGTGACGTGTAGAAAATAAATAGAACTTCGACTATAAAACGTCGAATAAATATGACTTCACCTATGCCAATTACGTATTACAACCCGCTTTCATAAACGAGGCTCTAAAACCCGGACTGGTAGCACGACCATAACGAACTGTGTGTAGACAATGCTGCTACGAAAATTTCACTTAACATCGAGTTTTGTGTTTTGATGACTTTGAACAGCCAAAATTCTCGTATTTATCAAAATAACGGACCAAACCGATTGCCCTCTCTCCTGCATTCAGGAGATAAATGGGTTCGGATCCTGACCAGGAGCTCTATTATCCTGACTTTGGGTTTCCGTGTGTTACGTAATTTCTTTCAGAATTACCACTACCCATATTCCGATTCGTTACTTGTCGTCAGTCTACACTTTGTTTCACTGGGCGTTAGATAACAGCGGCAGTTAACACACCGTCATGAAATAGCCGAATAACCCACGCTAAGTTAAAATTAGGCGTCCAAGTTTATTGTTTGATTCGAGCCTTGTTTGTCTCCATCGACCTTTGGAGGCTACAACAGTGAAGTTATGATATTTTATCGCGGACGTCCCGTTCTTTTAAACGTATTATAAAATAGTTATCAATTACCATCAGCAAAATTAATTTATTACGCTGCGTCTATATGCGGCAACATGTTTCAGCCACATATCTATATAACATCATAACTTAGTTTTGTTTATGATAATTGATAACCGTTTTGGAAATTGTTAAAGATAAATGAGAGAGAACAGATTATGTAGCAGCAGACGTTAATATAGGGTAATATTTATAAATTTTTGTTAAAACGGCGTCGTTTGCTATAAGGTCGAATGTAAAATGCCACTCTAATACAACAGCCACGAGCTCTTTATTGGTGTTTCAATTGAAAACTGGCATCCCTGGACACTACTTCTCACAACAAAATTTCAGTTCATACAAATTTCGGTAAATGCAAACAGATATATTTTATGGACTGGAAGTTACACAACAATACTAGGGTGATAGAGGGCAGAGAGCAGAGTCCTCCTTCGATCGCAACCATTAAGTTGTGTTATGAATACAGTGGAACCTGTCGAAAAGTTAGTCTCAACGTCGATCACAGGCAGATAATTTGTTCAAGTACTTGCATACAGCCACCTTTGTTGTTGTTGTTGTTGTTGTTGTGTTCTTGTTATTGCTGCTGCTGCTGCTGATGCTGCTGCTGTTGTTGTTGTTTAACTGTATCCTGTGAATGCCTTTAACGTTATAATACGAGTAATAGAACATGAAAAATAATTGTGGGTACAGTAAACAAGACAATGGAAAAAGGATTATGGTTCGCATATACAATAAACCTCAGTTTATGTTACATTCCCTTTCAGTTTGGACATGTGTTAAGTTTTACAAAATATTTACCTTTACGCAGTTTAATGACAAAGGCGAAACTAAACACATGCAACACCGTGTCGACTAAATTAATGTTGGCCTATCTAAAGTCACTATCGGCCCTTCTTTCGTATTCAAGAAATTCTGATCTTAAATTTCGTCCGGAAGCCGGCTGTCGCACATAAGTTTCTTCATGGGTTTCCTCAGACAACCTCCTTCCAAATTCCATTCAAATCAGCAGTCACAAAACATCCTATTACTGTATTGTACAAAACCTACGCAGTTGAAAAAAGTCCTTTAGTAACTGAGTCATTATTAAACAAATTCATAGCCGATTAATGACGACGTTTCTTGCTAGTTCGAAGTTTCCTATTTAGGTTTTGGTAAAAAGCTTTAGTGTTTCAAGGTTGTGAATATTGTAGCCAAACACCCCACCTCCACTGCTTGAACTGCGTTACAGCAACTGGGTCAGTAATCAAGAGTGAAATGCCGTATATCTCGAAAACCCTCTGGTATCATGAATTACTGAAATCGGGTTTTACGCTGTGGTCTTTATTTTAGGAGATCTCTGAACTTCATACTACGTACGCTTGTTGTGCGGCTCACTTACATGGCGTGGTAGTGCTGCCTGTCTGTCTCATTATGTTACTCGATACGAAATTAAAACAGTTTTGTACAAACATGAATTGTGACTTTCTGTGGGGTGTGTTGGTCACAAAATTTCCTCTAAAACCTCTGATACATTAACACCAAACTTCTCTCAACCTCCACAGGAGTAGGTACACAAGACTTCTATACCCAGCTTGTAGCGTTTGCGACTATTTCTTGTGTTATACACAATAAATCAGAGTTTTTCTGTAATTCTATCTGGGTTTTCTAACAATGAGCTTCAATTCGTGTGAAATTATTTTCTCTTTTAACATACTAACATAAGGGACCTCGGAATTTTAGCATGAAATTTTGATAATTCCCGTCCCTAGCTATGATTTCCACAGAGTCTACATCAATTTGACTGTTCATATGTGTTATACCCTTAGCGGAATTCTGTGAAATAACAATTTTACTCAATATTTACGCCATGAATTTGGAATTTCTTTACAATGCATTTTTGGTAGACGTTATCGGCAAAGTAGGCTGCTAAAATGCCGACCGAAACATAGTTCCCTCGATTTTGACTGTATTTGCACGCCAAATCCCAGAGTCATCTTAAAACACTGCCGAAATTTCAAGATCCTTTCTATTTTCTGATGAGTTATGGACGCCACAGGCAAACACGCAAACACCTTCTTATTATGTAGATGTTAACACTTATATTTAACTTAGTAATTAACCAACTAGATGTACGAAAGTTTTGTTTTACTATAAGTTTATTTCATGCTTCTACATGTTTCGAGCACCATGTGCTCAACATCAGGAGGTCAAAATTGTATTATACAGCCTTTGGTATCATCACACTTATAGGTGGCTGTCTCGTGCACAGGTTGAGAGAGGACTTATTGTAAAACAAAAATGTTGTGCATCAAGTTGGTTAATTAATAAGATAAATATACTGAGATGCACGGTCAGCAAAACATAAAAACTTATATTCAAGTCTTCTGCGCTATCATCATTTTTTTGTTTTTTCACAGTTAGGAAGGTTTTTGAGACCGCCTCTGTGGTCTAGTGGTCAGAGTTTCTGGCTACAGATACAGAGGTCCCGGGTTCGATCCCCGGCGCTACCAGATTTTCTGAGTAGTAGTGGTCTGGAACGGGGTCCACTCAGCCTCGTGAGCCTCGTGAGGTCAATTGAGGAGCTACTTGAATGAAAAAAGTAGCGGCTCCAGGTCTAGAAAACAGAGATTAACGGCT
>Ga0136643_10000326_pt1 | contig 51868 bp, 52 predicted proteins | sample TergutLab28metaG_FD_96883 | JGI IMG/M metagenome (GOLD analysis project Ga0136643, IMG submission 96883) | Labiotermes labralis P1 segment gut microbial communities from Petit-Saut dam, French Guiana - Lab288 P1 (version 3) (version 3) | ecosystem: Host-associated > Arthropoda: Insects >... | reverse complement strand
TGCCACATCTGCAAAGTTGGCTTCCGCCGCTTCTATATTTGTCTCGAACCCAAAAGTACGGTTTACCAGCACAACAAACTCGGCACGGGTAATACCGCTGTTGGGGCGCATTCCGCCGCTGTCACCCTGGGCAATGCCCAGTTGTTGCAGTAGGTTGATGTAATCGTTTGCCCAGTGGTTTTGGTATGTTGCTTCTGCAAAAACCGCCAACGGCTGCAATGCAAAAATAGCAACGACTGCAAAAAGAATAATTTGTCTTATGCGTTTCTTTAACATAAAAATCCTCCCTAAGTTTTCATTTGTTTATTTATGACATTATTACATAAATTACGCCAAAATAAAATACCTCTATCGTTCTGGTTTTGCAAATTTTTTGTCTGTTATCCATTTCAGATCATCTAACTATACCCCAGGGCAATACAGGAAGCATTCGCACTAGACCCAATATGCACAACAACACCAGATAAAACTAGACAATACCCCTTTACAGGTATAATATGTAAGAAAGCAAACAAATCATTTTGGAGGAAACAATAATGGCAAAACAACCAAACAAAAACTTAGCAGAAACATTAAAGGGCGGCGTAATCATGGACGTATCCACGCCAGAGCAAGCCCGCATAGCAGAAGCTGCCGGGGCATGTGCTGTTATGGCGCTGGAGCGCATTCCCGCAGATATCCGTGCGGTAGGCGGCGTTTCGCGCATGAGCGACCCTAAGCTGATAAAAAGCATCCAAGCCACGGTATCCATTCCTGTAATGGCAAAAGTGCGCATTGGCCACTTTGTAGAAGCGCAAATTTTACAAGCACTAGAAATTGACTATATAGACGAAAGCGAAGTATTGTCCCCGGCAGACGATGCATACCATATCGACAAAGCCCAGTTTGATGTGCCTTTTGTGTGCGGTGCAAAAGATTTGGGCGAAGCACTGCGCCGTATACAAGAAGGCGCGTGTATGATACGCACCAAAGGCGAAGCCGGTACAGGCGACGTGGTGCAAGCAGTACGCCACATGCGCCAAATGATACGCGAGATTAACGCGCTTAAAAACGAGGACATATCTTTTTCTGCCCATAAATACAGAGTCAATGCCGACCTAGTCAAATACGTAGCCCAAAACGGCAGGCTACCCGTTCCAATGTTTTCTGCCGGGGGGGTCGCAACCCCTGCCGATGCCGCGCTGATGATGCATCTTGGGGCAGAAGGCGTTTTTGTAGGTTCTGGCATATTTAAATCTGGCGACCCTGCAAAACGCGCCAATGCCATTGTGCAAGCAGTTAAAAATTATAAAGATGCAAAATTTCTTGCCAAAGTTTCGGAAGACTTGGGCGAAGCAATGGTTGGCATAAACGAGCAGGAAATTGAAACGCTAATGGCAGAGCGCGGCAAGTAATTTTTTGCATAAACTTTTGTTGTATAACATCGTATGTATTAACACAACATATATAATAAACCCAGGAAGGAATGACTAAAATGAACGAAAAAATGCGCGTACTTGACCTGTTAGAGTCAGGCAAAATTTCGGCAGAAGAGGCAGCACATCTATTAGAGGTGCTTGGCAGCCCTAAACTTGTAAGTAAAGAAACCCGCGAAAACGTGGAAGAAAAAGTTTCTCAATTTGCAAACGAGGTAAGCAAATTTGCTAAAGATGTTGGCTGCAAAATGCAAGAATACTATAAATCTGTAGAGCCTAAACTAAAAAAAGCCAGCCAATCTGCTTTAGAAAAAGCAGCGGCTGCTTTAGACGGCCTTGCACACAACATTAGCGATTCGTTAGAAAAAGCAGAATGCTGTGGCGACCCAAGTTGCGAATGCAATAAAGAAGCAGACGCACCACAACCAAACTAATTACGCTGGCTATATAAGCGGTGAGAAGAGTCGAGAAATCGACTCTTTTATTTTTATAATTGTTTTGCGTTGGCTATACGTTTCCAAAGTTAATGCGCGGCAGTCGTTCATATCGCGGCGGAAGGCATCTTCCAACTCTTGAGTAATGGCGGCATCTTCTATAAACGCCTGTGTTTCAAAATTTATTTTAAAACTACGCACGTCCATATTTGCAGTACCAATGGCACATATCTGCGAGTCTATCATAATTGTTTTTGCGTGGATAAAACCTTTGGTGTATTCGTATCCTTTTACACCGGCGCACATAAGCTCCCCTACATACGACGACCCTGCCCAGTAAACAAACGGGTGGTCTGGGTTGGCCGGATACATAATTTTAACATCTACACCGGAAAGCGCAGCAATACGTAAGGCCGTAAACAACGCCTCGTCTGGCACAAAGTACGGCGACTGAATAAAAATAGACTTTTTTGCCTGCATAACCATTTTGCAAAAGCCGTACAGTACAAATGAATACTGCGTATCCGGCCCGCTGGACGCGATGGTTATTTTTGCACCCGTCGAGTTTTGCGAGTTTTTAAAATATTGCGGAGCAACCGCAAGCGGGGTTACGGTATTTTTTAGCTGGGTAATAAAATTGCGGTTTGCCGACGATTTTAAGAAAAGTGAACGCACGCGCGCCTTTTCTGCAGAAAAATTCCAGTCCATGATAAAGCGTAGGGTTAACGGGTTTACCGCACTGCCGGTCAGGCGCATATGCGACTCGCGCCAATTGCCAAACCGTTCCGACTTACCAAGATACTCCCGCCCTATGTTAGAGCCACCAAGATAAGCAACTTCTGCGTCTATAACAACAATTTTGCGGTGGTTACGGAAATTAATACGCACAGGCACCGGCGGCAGGAATAGTGCCAGCTGCCCACCCGCATCCAGCAATGGCTGAAATATTTCGGGCGGGGTCGCCCGGCAACCCATGCCGTCTACCAGCAAGCGTACCTCAATCCCGTCTTTTGCACGGCGCGCAAGACTGTTCACAAGTTCTTGGCCAACTTCGTCGCCGCGTAAAATATAGTATTGCACAAAAATAAACTCCTGTGCGTTTGCAATGTCGTTAAGCAGCGAATCAAACTTAGACACCCCATCATGAAACAGGGTAACGCGGTTGTCTTCGGTTGCTTCGCCTTCCAGCGCACCAAGCCCGTTGTACGCAAGCAGCAATGCGTTGTCCGTTTCAGTTTTATGGATAAAAACTTTTTGCTTGCGACGGTCTTGTCCTACAATCATGTAAATGATAAAGCCGCCAAATGGCAAAAGCGCAATAGCCACCACCCATGCCCAGGTAGCGGCAGTATTGCGCCTTTGCGAAAAAATGACAAATACCATAAATGATATATTAATGATTAATGCAATGCCTGCGATAAAAAATGCGGGGATAAAGTTAAACATTCGCTAGCCTCCTACCCCTCTTGCTCATTAAGCAACGACACCGTTTCTTGAATCTGGAACATGCGGTTATCCAGCTCTGCAATTTTGTCTGCGCACACAATAAGCTCCTCGCCAAGGTGGCTTGGGATTTGGTTTTGGTATTTATACCGTGCCTGGTGTTCCAATGTTGCCCAAAAATTCATAGCCTCGGTGCGTATTTGTATTTCTATAGGGAATGTTTCCGTTTTGCCAGAATGATAAATGGCCGTTTCCATTATCATGTGGTAACTGCGATAGCCGCTTGGTTTGGGGTTAGATACATAATCCTTTTCGCCTATCACGGTACAACCCGGCATAGCGCGGATAAGATCTGCAAAAAAATATATGTCCTTAGCATACGAGCAAATAATGCGTATGCCCGCGATATCATACAAGTGGTTGCGGGCATTTGCGGCAGTAATGTCGTACCCTTGGCGGTGCAATTTTGCGGCAATACGTTCCGGCGATTTTATGCGCCCGGCGATATAGCCAATGGTGTCGCTATTTTCGTAATGCTTGTGCGCCTCGTGAATGATGCCCAGTTTCGTAAGCATGTCGCGGTGCGCCCATTCGTAGCATATCAGTATCTCTTTTAATTTTGCAAATTCGCTGTCGCTAAACCGTATTTGCATGTGTAAAGTCCTTTCCTAAATGCAAAAAATCTAATGCTTAAAATGCCGCACGCCTGTAAACACCATAGCAATGCCGTGTTTGTTTGCCGCGTCAATAGAAAGCTGGTCGTTTACCGAGCCACCCGGTTGAATAATTTCTTCTATGCCGTTGGCGGCACAAAGTTCTACCACGTCTGCAAACGGGAACAACGCATCGGACGCAAGCACTGCCCCCTTTACAGCTTCCCCCGCCCTTACTACTGCGGCTTCCGCAGCCCATATACGGCTCACTTCCCCGCCGCCTATACCCAATGTACAGCCGTTTTTGGCCACAACAATTGCATTAGACTTTACATGTTTTACAACTTTCATGGCAAATATCAAATCGTTAAGTTTTGTCGTTTGTTTTTGTGTTACAACAGTGTGGGTTTCGCTTTCGATTGCGGTGCTGTCTGCATCTTGTACCAGCAGCCCGCCGCCAACGCTTTTACACTCCCATATATTCGCCGCTTTTGCCATCATGTTTGGCAGTGCTAAAAGCCGCAAATTTTTCTTTTTAGTTAATATCTTTAATGCTTCATCACTAAACGACGGCGCAATAATTACTTCCAGGAAAATTTCGTGCATTTTACGCGCAGTAGCAGCATCTAGTTCGCGGTTTATGCACACAATGCCACCAAAAATGGACTGCGGGTCGCAATCGTGCGCAGCGGTGTATGCCGCAAGCGCAGTTTCGCCAACAGCTACGCCACATGGGGTTGCGTGCTTTACCGCAACACAAACAGGCTCATTAAACTCTTTTGTCAATGCAAGCGCGGCATGTGCGTCTGCAATATTGTTAAACGAAAGCGGCTTGCCGTGCAACAGCTCAGCAGACTCTATACCGTTATATTTCTGCTGCGGCCAAGCATAATACGCTGCTTGCTGGTGAGGGTTTTCGCCATAGCGCATAGGGGTATCGTGTTTGTCAAATGTAATGGTTAACATCTGCGGGAAATTACCCGGTGCAACTACATTGCGCAGATACTCCGCAATATATGCATCATAGGCAGCAGTGTATGCAAACGCCTGCGCCGCAAGATAAAAACGATAATTTTCGTCCAAGGTATTTTCTTGCACATGCTGTAACACTTGGGCATATTCTGCCGGGCTGGTAACAACCGTTACATATTTATGGTTTTTTGCGGCGGCACGTATCATAGAAGGGCCGCCAATATCTATTTGCTCTATTGCGTTTGCCAAGGTGTGGTTTGGATCTTCTACCGTTTTGCGGAATGGGTACAGGTTTACAACCAAAATATCTATCGTGTCAATGTTTTGCGCTTGCATGGTTTTTACATGTTCGGCATTATCTTGCACTGCAAGTAACCCGCCAAAAATTGCGGGGTGCAAAGTCTTTAGCCTGCCGTCCATACATTCCGGGAAATTGGTAACAGCCTCTATACCTGTAACAGGCAAGCCATTCTGCGCAAGCAATGTCGCCGTACCGCCTGTGGAAATTAATTCGTATCCGGCGGCGTGTAGGCCGTTTGCAAGTTCGAGTATGCCTGTTTTATCACTAACACTCAATAATGCACGTTTTTGTGACATTATGCTCACTCCAAAATTAGATTATTTTCCTCATTTGCTACAACGCCGCCAATGACATATGCTTTTTCGCCGCTGGCTTGTAAAGTATCCACTAGCTTTTGCGCGTCTTCTGCCGCAACGGCAAACACCATGCCAATACCCATGTTAAATACATTGTACATTTCATTTTGTGCTATGTTGCCACGCTTTTGCAGGAATGCAAACACCTCAGGAACTTCCCAACTGCCAAGTTTCACTTTGGCGGCAAGCCCTGTGGGTAACATTCGCGGGATGTTTTCTATAAAGCCGCCGCCTGTGATATGTGCCATGCCTTTAATTTTTACATGCTTTAACGCGTTCAGAATTGGCTTTACATAAATTTTTGTAGGGGTTAGCAAAACCTCTCCTAAAGTAGCTTCGCCAAAATATACTTCATTCAGTTGCAAACCCTCAATAAGTTTACGCATAAGCGAAAACCCATTGCTATGCACACCTGAAGATGCAACGCCAACCAATGCATCGCCAGTTTTTATATCCGCGCCTGTGATTATATCCTTCTTCTCTACCACACCAACCGAAAAGCCGGCAATATCATACTCCCCATCCAAATACATACCTTGCATTTCAGCCGTCTCGCCGCCCACAATTGCGCACCCTGCCTGCACGCAGCCTTCTGCCACACCCTTAATAATATCTTCAATTACAGCAGGTACCACCTTGCCCGTAGCAATATAATCCAAAAAAAACAACGGTTCGGCACCTTGGGTAACAATATCATTTACACACATGGCTACTGCGTCTATGCCAATTGTATCGTGCTTATTTAACTCAAACGCTATTTTCAATTTTGTACCAACGCCGTCTGTACCGGAAACTAAAACCGGCTCTTTTACACCCAGTGTACTTAAATCGAACAAGCCACCAAAACCGCCAAGCCCGCCCATTAGCCCCGCACGCGCAGTTTTTGCAACATGCGCTTTCATACGGGCTACGGCTTCATAACCGGCTTCGATATTTACCCCCGCTTGTTTATATGCTTCCGACATACAAATCTCCCTCTCTGATTTATGGCATCTCCAGTGATATCCGTCCCAGCTTGCCACTGCGGAACTCGTCTAATAAAATTATTGCGGCGCGTTCTATATCAATAACGCCGCCTTTCATTTTAAAGCCACGCGCCTCGCCAATATCGGTTAGTATGCGCCGTGTATCTTCTGCAGTTGCAATTTCGCCGCATTTTATTTTATAGCGCATTTCCAACGCGGCTACATCAGTCGCAACCAGCATAGCAATAAAATGCTCTGCAAGTGCAATTTTATCAACCACATTGTCAGACACTGCGCCTGTGCAGGCAAGTTTTAACCCAACATCCGGGTCTTCAAATTTTGGCCATAGCACGCCCGGGGTGTCCATAACATCTATGTTTGCGTCCACTTTAATCCACTGCCGCCCACGTGTAACCCCGGGGCGGTCTGCCACTATAGTGCTTGCACGCCCTGCTAGCAGGTTTATAAATGTAGACTTGCCAACATTGGGTATACCCACAATCATTGCCCGCGTGGGTACGTTAATGCGCCCGCGTTTGCGCTGTGCTTCGGCACGTTCTTTCATTATGCTTTTTAGCATTTCTGTAAATTTGTGAATGCCGCTTTTTTTCTTGTCGTTTTCTTTTGCGTTAAGCGGCAACGTAAAAAAACCCAGCGTATGGAAGTATTCTTCCCACTGGGTCGTGGTTTTTGGGTTCGCTAAATCGGCTTTGTTAAGAACAAGTACGCGCTTTTTGCCTTTTGCAAGGCTATCTATATCCGGGTTTCTGCTGGAAAGCGGTACACGTGCGTCCAAAACTTCTACCACAACGTCAATAAGACCCATCTGGGTCGTAAGCATTCGTTTTGTTTTGGTCATGTGACCAGGATACCACTGGACTTGTAAATTGATGTCCATTAGTCAACCCCACCAAACCCGCTAAATGGCCATATGCGGATAGCAACCCTGCCAAGCATGTCGCCACCATACACATTACCAACGCTTGCGTATCTGCTGTCCCTGCTGCCGTTCCTATTATCGCCCAACACAAAGAAACGCCCCTCTTCCACCGTCACCGGGAAGCTAACATTGCCCATCAACCTAACAGGCACTGCGGTAAAAGGGTCGTCAAGTAATTCGCCATTGATAAAGAATTGGTTATCCCGCAAATCTACAACATCCCCGGGTACAGCAATAATCCGTTTGATAAAAAAATCGCTTGGATCTCCTGGATATGGGAACGCCACAATATCCCCAACGCGCGGCGACCCTACCCGATACGCTAATCGGTTAAGAAACAGCACGTCGCCATGGCTAAGCGAGGGTTCCATAGAATACCCCGTGACACGGGTTATTCTAAACAAGAAGGTGCGAGCCATCAAGGCCAGCAAAAGTGCCAGCCCAATGACTATAACCCACTCTGCCAGTTCTCGCAAAAAGGGATTTTTTATGCGGAGTTTAAACATTTACGCCTTTTTTGCTTTCGCAAAAATTGCTTCTTTAACTTTGGCGGCTTTACCAATTCTGTCACGCAGATAAAACAGCTTTGCACGGCGCACAATACCACGGCGAACAACTTCGATATTGTCTACCCTTGGAGAGTGCAATGGCCATGTTTTTTCCACACCAATACCACTAGAAAGGCGGCGTACGGTAAATGTTTCACGCATGCTACCGTTTTGACGTTTGATAACAACGCCCTCAAAAACCTGGATTCTTTCTTTTGCGCCTTCTACAATTTTGGCGTGTACGCGAACAGTGTCTCCTACGTTAAAAGCAGGAACTTCAGCTTTCAATTGAGCTTGTTCAATTTCTTTAATTAAATTATGCACTGTTACTTCCTCCTAACGAGTTTTCATTATACAATAGCTTAGACATTTTCGTCAAACAATATCTAAGATTTTGTCAAAGGAGAAAATCATGGTAAAACTAAACAACGACTGGGACACCCTGCTGCAAGACGAGTTCCAGCAAGATTACTACAAAGAACTGCGTCGCTTTTTAAAAAGCGAATATACAACAAAAACAATCTACCCCAGCATGCACGACATTTTTAACGCGCTAAAACTTACACCGTATGCAAATGTTAAAGCCGTTATTGTTGGGCAAGACCCCTATATAAACGAAGGGGAAGCCCATGGGTTATCGTTTTCGGTAAACCCAGGGATAAAAACGCCGCCATCACTTGGCAATATCTATAAAGAACTTTCTTCAGACATGGGTTGTGCAATTCCAAACAACGGGTACCTCGTGCATTGGGCACAACAAGGTGTGTTGTTGCTCAACAATGTACTTACCGTCCAGGCAAAAAGAAGCCGCTCCCATGCCGGTAAGGGCTGGGAGCGGTTTACAGACTTTGTATTAGAATGCCTTAACCGCAGCAACTCGCCTATTGTTTTTCTGCTATGGGGGCGCGATGCGCAAAATAAAGGCAGTATTGTAGATAACCCCAACCACCTTTTACTACAAGCAGCGCATCCAAGCCCGCTTGCAGGCGGCAGGTTTTTTGGTTGCAAGCATTTTTCGCAAACAAATAAATTTTTAGAATCGCATGGCGTGGCAGCTATCGATTGGCAAATACCCAATATTTAAGCGGCTTTAGTCATCCACCGTCTAAATACGCGGCTCATCATTTCCTCTACCCCTGCGCGCGCCACCGCATCTGCAACTATAAGCTGGCTTCGTCCAACTTCTTCGCCCTCCCAAGAATATATAACTTCGCCAGCAATCTGCCCGGCTTCTACAGGGGCAGTTAGTGCTTCGTTTATTATCACTTCGCCGTCCAGGGTGACATGCTTGCCCTTTGGCGCAACCATATTGTGCTGTGTTTTAATAACTATAGGAATGCTTTCGACTACACCTTTGTAAACGTGAATTTCACCCATTGGTGTGCCAGCTTCTTCTTTTGCAATCAGCGCGTAGTTGGCATATCCGTAATCCAGCAGCTTCATTGCAGAGTCGAAACGTGTACCAGGGTCTGGCGCGGCAAGAATGACAGAAATCAGCTGCATACCTTCTTTGTCTGCCGTAGCAGAAATACAGTATTTCGCCTCAGAAGTTGATCCTGTTTTAAGCCCCGTTGTGCCCGTATAGTTACGGATTAATTTGTTCGTGTTTGTAAGACCAAACTCTTCCTCGCCACGCGCGGTGCGGTGGGTAATCTTGTCCAGCCTTGTGGTCGTATATTTAAACACTTCCGGGTATTTTATAATTAGCTCACGCGACATTAATGCAATGTCGTGTGCCGTAGTAAGGTGCCCAGGCGCATCCAACCCACAAGAATTTGCGAAGTTTGTGTTTTCCATGCCAAGCTCACGCGCTTTTTTGTTCATTGCTGTAACAAAGGCGTCCTCACTACCGGAAACAAACTCTGCCATTGCAACCGCAGCATCATTAGCAGACGCGATAACAATAGACTTTGTTAAGTCGCGTACAGTCTGCTGCTCGCCTGCTTCCAAAAATATTTGTGATCCGCCCATAGATGCCGCATATGCGCTAACGGTAACAACGTCGTCCCACTTGATACGTTCTTGATCCAATGCTTCATAAATCAGTAACATTGTCATCACTTTTGTAACACTTGCAGGCGCAAGCTTTTCGTGTGCATTGTGTTCATGCAAGATTTTTCCTGTTTCTGCCTCCATTAGCAAACTTGCCTTTGCGTCCACGCTTATACCCTCGGCACGTACCAGGCTGCTTGTACATATAAGCAATGCCAATATACACAATGCCCCACACAATATTTTTTTAATCATAAAAAAGTCCTCCTAATCGTTTTCTACAATTATGGTGGACTTTTTCAAAATTTTTATTCAAATTTTATTTTAAAACAATTTTACTTATTGCGGCTCTTCCACTCTCGTAAGAAAGTTGGAGTTTTCATATCCGGGTTTTCGTTAATTGCAAGAAATGTTGGACCTTCTGTGTCCGGGACTTCTTGCTTCTCTGGCACTAAAGATGCGCCTCCAACTTGGGCATCAGGTATCGCAGGCTTAATCTCAGGCGGTTCGTCACTTGCCGCAACTGCTATCATTGGTGTATCTTCCTGGATGGTATTGCCTGCCGTATTGAGAGGTGGAATGCTACCGACCGTAGCCTTTGCCTTGCCAATACCCGTCGCCACGATAGTTACCATCACTTTATCTTCAAAACTTTCGTCTATGGTTGTACCCCAGATTATCTTCGCACTTGGGCTAATGACAGCCTGCACAGTTTGAGATGCTCTGATCATTGCCTTCATTAACAGGCTGTCTTCATTGCCTGTAAACGCGATAAGCACGCTTTCCGCACCGTCAATACTTGTCTCAAGCAGAGGACTGTTAAGTGCTTCTTCCACAGCTTTATCAATTTTATCCTTACCTGTTGCAATACCAACGCCCATATGAGCTAAACCTTTGTCTTTCATAATTGTTTTAACGTCAGCAAAATCCAAGTTCACAATTCCGTCATCCAAAATAACACCGGAAATGCCGGCAACACCTTGGCGCAAAACTTCGTCTGCAACACGGAAAGACTCCCGAATAGTTGCATCGTCATCTATAATAGCCTCCAAACGTTGGTTTGGCACTACAACTATTGTATCTACATTACCTTGCAGTTCTGCGATACCAGCCAGCGCATCCTCCATACGGGAGCTACCCTCAAAACTAAATGGAGTGGTAACAATCCCTACTGTAAGTACCGCGCGTTCCTTTGCTATTGCAGCAATAATCGGTGCGGCACCTGTTCCTGTTCCGCCACCCATGCCAGCAGTAATAAACAAAAGATCGGCTTCGCCAATAGCATTTGCTAAAATTTCGCGAGATTCCTCTGCCGCACGACGCCCAATATCAGGCACACCGCCAGCACCAAGCCCGCGTGTTAGCTTTTCACCCAATTGTATACGAATAGACGCCCTGGATTTAGCAAGTGCTTTGCTATCTGTATTTGCCGAAATGAATTCTACATCTGCAATTCCATCATCAACCATGCGGTCGACAGCATTGCCGCCCCCGCCGCCAACACCAATAACCTTAATTTTTGCCTTTAGGTCGTGTGTGTTATCAATATTTATCAAGGTAGAACCCCCTCATGGAGTTTTGTATTGCGCCCAATGCGCATATTATAATATAGCCTGCTTGTCCATAAATTGCAACATCTATTGTAATAATACCAAAAAATATTCCGAGCGTATCTCCCTAATATCAACAAATCCACGTATTATATGCGCATTTGGCAGGCGGTACAGCTTTTCTGCAATTGTTCGCACCTTCGCATCTGCATCTTGAATACCACCAACATGGAACTCCAGATAATTTACTAAAATGCGAATATTGGCCGGATCAGACACGTTGATATGTGTAATCTGATTAATAAGGCCGTGTAAAGTTAACAATTGAGTGTATTGCATTATATTTATGAAATTAATTTCGTCCGACACTTCCAAAATTTCGCCAAGCTGAAAGCGTGTAAATTGTAAGCCATCTAAGCGTGGAAGTAATTCTGTTATATAGTTGCGTATTTCTAATACTCGTCCATTTTCGTCTAAAAACAAAAAACTACCAGGCTCATGTTCTACATACGCGCTAAGTCGCCGCTCCTGTATAGATACATACAAACGTCCGGGCAATTCGCGTGAAAAACTCACATCCTCAATATGCAAGTTGCCTAAAATTGCACGCCTAGCATTACCCCAATTAATTAAAAAAATATTACTATTGCCTGCAATATTAAGCCTAGCTTTTATATCCGTTTCACAAACTCTATGGTTGCCAAGAACAACCACTTCACGAACATGAAAAATTGGCGACACCAACACTAGCACCAATGCCAGCGCGATCCCGCCAATAACCATGGCAATCTTAAATTTTAGTCCTCTCTTCACGATAAATATGCGGCGCACCATGCAGCAAAACGATCTTTGTGCAGGGTTGCCCACTCCTTATACACCAGATAATACACGCCATTAAACTGGAATGGCTCTTTCCAATACTTTATTTTGCCATTGTTGACACGCTGCTCACGTGAAATATTATTTGGATCCACTTCTCGGAAAACTGGTGCGCGTATACCAAATGTTTCAATGCAGTAATCGTGTGCAGTAAGCAGCCTCGCTTCACCTGGCGGCAGCTTATTTGCCGCAGAAAGGGCATTGAACCTATCTTTAATCCATTTGCGGAGATTACCTTTTGGCGTAGCGGCTTCCTTGCCAATGAAAGATTCTGCCTTTAATTCCACACGCACATCGGTTTGCTTCACCACTTGTTTTGTTGCTTCTTTATACACGCCAAAAATAAATGGCACTCCGGCAGGTATATTAAATATAGAATTATACCGTTCACCATCTTGCGTGGTTATTAAAAGACCATTTACATCGTCTACAATTTTGCCACCAGAGATTTCTGCTACGGCACGTGGTGCCATAAGCACAACATTATCCTCTATCGAATAGGTACAATACTGGCTACCGGAAAGCATAAGTCGCATAAACTCGCCAATACCCTTAAATTTCAATTGCCGAACCCTAAAACCCGGCATAAAGTACGTGATATAATTTGCAAAAATAGAAATTTCTAACCCTGGCAAATCCTTTGTATCGTCCACAAAAAGCACTTCCACAAGCCGGCGCACAGTATGCATTACACCAGCAGTATCTTGCAAGTCTTGCGTAGCATCTATTTCCGCAGCAAGCAGCATATCTGTATATTTACATTTTGGCAAAGTCGGAGGTTGCTTTTGTTTTTTCTTACTGCCCTTTATTGGCTTTTCTGCTATAGAAGCAATCATGCTTGGCTTAGTATTGCGCTGTGCTACTGTTGCAATAATAGATTCATCAGATTTTTCTAGCCCAATAAATGTATCGCAAGAATTACGAAAAATAGAATTTGCAATTTTTTCAAAGCTACAACCAATTACACGCTTACCATACTCGTGTAGTTTTTTTGATAGAAACGCAAAAATACCATCGCCAGAGGCAATAACAAAAGTCTCTATGTCGCTTCTACGGGCAGCTAAATCTACTGCATCAATAATAAGACTTACATCTGCTGCATTTTTTACTTTGTCATTTTGGTTTGTGTTAAAAATTTGAATTGGCTCTATACCGACTTGTAACACAGAATTACGCAAATTACGGTGTGCTGGCACGCCCCAGTCAGCATATGCACGCTGAATCGACACACCACTAACACCCTCTGTAGCCAATACGCGGCGATAAATTTCGTCTAGGTGCAACACAGTATTTGTTTTACTACTAAAAAGCCCAATCAAATTTTCGATATCGTAAAATATTGCAGTATTACATGCCATGTACTTACTCCTTTATATTTCGTTTCGTGCTTTCATCGCATAATATGCAACCAAGGTAGTTGATGCGTTTGTTTTAAGATACCCTCGCCCCGTTTCTGATATGACATACACACCCTTTGTAAGCTTTGCAAACCAGCCAAGTACATTTGTGCGCATGATATGACTCGTATCTTTAGCGCAACCATGCGTGTTTACAAGTTCTTTTGCGGTAAGAGGGCCATGTGTGTCCAATAGACATGCAATGCGCACACATCGTTCGCGATAGGCGGTGTTCACCGGCATTTTAGCTGCACCGCCGGTAGTATCGACAGTCCGCCCTGCCACTTCTCGTTTGATTACAGCGGTTTTTTTGTTGGCTTTATTATCTCTCCCAATTGGAAAAAGTATAACCTCCGCCTGTTTTAACGGGCTGTCTAGCGCAACAGTGATAAGTCCCAATTGTAGCTTTTTTAATAATTTTTGGAATTTAAGATACGAACCATCCCTTATTTGCTTTGGGCGAGGGATGGCAACAAACACCCAGTCTGTAGCGATTTGGCGCATCATGGCTTGGTATATAAGTGTGATATTTGCCGCAAGCTTCATTTCTACTATCCACAGGGCATCACCTTTTACAGCAACAATGTCGCAGCCTTTAACTTCGCCACGCACAACAAAACCCTGCTGTGCCAGCAAATTGCGAATTGGTTCGTACATGTCGGATTCTTTAAATTTCATTTAGGCAGTCTATCTTCTTCTGCCTAGTAGACGCAGTATAAACAGCAACATATTAACAAAATCAAGATATAACATGAGTGCGCCATAAATTGCAAGGTTACTTGCAAGCACGGCTTGGTTCATGTCCACTGTGCCATCCGGGTTGTGGCTTTCTACCGCGACGCGGGCAAAATAGTTCTTAATCTTGTAGGTATCCACAGCTACAAGCCCAAGGAAGATAAACAAACCTGCCACACAAATTAAGAAATCTAACATGCTGCTGCCGATAAACCAGTTGGCAACCGATGCAATAATAATTCCAATAAGCCCTGCAAAAAGTAAACTACCAAAACTAGTTAGATCCTTTTTTGTTACAAGACCGTAAATAGCCATAATACCAAAACTCACAGCCGTTATTCCAAATGCCATTGCTACAGTGGCTATTCCTACGACATACATAGCATACATTGTAACAATCATGCCCACGGTTAAACCATTGGACATTGCGTAAATAATATATAAAACTTTCGCTGTAACAGGATTTAATTTTTGTACTTTGGCACTTATCGAATATACAAGAATTAGCTGCCCGATAAAAAGTGCAAAAAACACAAATTGCGAACGCTCGAAGAATTCCAACAACGCATATTCCGTACCGCCCATTGCCCAAATAATACCACCTGTGGTTGCCGCGGTAATCAAAAGCCCAAAAAACATCCATACAAAAACTTTCGTTACATAGGCATTAACAATGTAATCTTCCACCAAATGCGATTGCAAATAATTGTGTTCTTCACGTCCAAACATATAAAATCCTCCTAAAAAAGTTGCTTGACTTATACTTACATTATATAATGACTTTATACTAGGAAAATGTCAAAGTTTTTTTCCTACAAAAAATTATATCATTAAGGATTTGATAATATGCGTACCAACGATGAACTTAAAGGGCTAGAATTGCTTGGGCAAGGCCACAACAACTATCCAACTACCTATAGCCCCGATATATTAGAAGCCTTCCCCAACAAACATCCAAGTAACGACTATATGGTCACATTCAACTGTCCAGAATTTACATCGTTGTGCCCCAAAACAGGCCAACCAGACTTTGCAACAATTATTATCAACTATATCCCCGGTCTGCGATTGGTAGAAAGCAAATCGCTAAAACTATACTTATTCAGCTTCCGTAACCATGGCGACTTTCATGAAGACTGCGTAAATATAATAATGAAAGATTTGCAAAAGCTTATGGAACCAAAATATATTGAAGTAAAGGGCATTTTTACACCGCGTGGTGGCATTGCCATTTACCCTTTTGCGAACTACGGCAACACCGAATATTCCGATATGGCAAAAGTGCGCCTGTTCGACAGCTTGGGGTGCAAGCAATGAAAAATCTCGCAACCATCACCGACCGCGACATTACCGGTGGTACGTTGCTATCTACCGCACAGCCACGGATAGCGGTTAATGCCGTGGTGTTTGACGAGAGCAAAAATATTGCCTTGTGCTTTTTTGGCCGTGCCAATTTTCATACAATCGTCGGTGGCGGGGTAGACCACGGCGAAGACCTAATAACAGCCATTAAACGCGAAGTGCGCGAAGAAGCTGGCTGCAATTGTAAGATTATTGCAGAAATAGGTTCTGTTTTTGAGAATAGATATGAACATGGATTTACTCAAGAACGATATTATTATCTTGCACGTGTCATCGGCGAAAAGGGGGAACTTAAACTTACGGAAAAAGAAATTTCTGCACAAGCTACAGTCCGTTGGCTGCCAATTACAAAAGCATTAGAAGTTATCAGGTCGCACAATCCAAGGTCTTATCAGCAGCATTTCATCCGTAAGCGCGATATTATCGTATTATCAGAGGTTATCAAAAACCACAAAGACGCAATGGAGGAGACTCGATGAAAGCGGTTGTTATATTAAGTGGCGGGCAAGATAGTACAACATGCCTATTTTGGGCAATTCAAAAATATGGGGAAAATAATGTTTGCGCCCTTGGGTTCGATTACAACCAGCGTCACAAAATAGAACTTAAATACGCCGCCCAAATATGCACCATATATGGTGTCCCATTTACAGTTTTACAACTGCCGATAATCTCAGAAATCACCAACAATTCATTAACCAACCATAACATGGATGTTGATATAAACAAACCTCAAAATACCCCGCCCAACTCTTTGGTAGAGGGACGCAACATTTTATTTTTGACCTATGCTGCCATTTTTGCAAAAGAACACGGCATAAATAATCTAATTATTGGCATTAGCGAGGCTGATAGCAGTGGCTATCCCGACTGCCGTGACAATTTTGTTAAAGCTTGTAACTTATCACTCAACCTTGGCATGGACTTCCCTTTTGCGGTAGAAGCACCATTAATGTGGCTTACTAAGGCACAAATATGGCAACTTGCAAACGACCTTGATGTGCTGGAGGTTATCAAAACAAAAACGGTAACTTGCTACAATGGCATAGCAGGCGAAGGCTGCAAAACCTGCCCCGCGTGTCACCTACGTAACCAAGGTTATGTCAAATACTTGGAACTAAGGGGCTAATATGTACGAGATAAAAAAGACATTCGAGATTAGCGCGGCACATAAACTGGAGCTGGATTATCCGTCAAAATGCACGCAAATACACGGTCACAACTGGATTGTTACCGTGTATTTGCGTGCCAAAGAACTTAATAACCACGGAATGATAATGGACTTTGTAGAAATAAAGCAAAAAATAACATCTCAACTTGACCATAAAGTTTTAAATGATGTTTTATCGTTTAACCCCACGGCAGAAAATTTGGCAAAACATATTTGTGACTGCCTTGCCCCATATTGCTACAGAACAGACGTTACCGAAAGTGAAAACAATACGGCAAGTTATTGGAGAGAATATGGATTATAAAGTTGTAGAAATTTTTGACAGTATAGAGGGCGAGGGCAAGCGAGCTGGGGCAACTGCCTCATTCATACGGCTAGCAGGCTGTAATTTACGCTGTAGCTATTGCGATACAACATATGCAATGGATGGCGAATATCAAATACTTTCGATTCCAGAAATATTGGAGAAGCTTGATAAAGCTCATATCAAACGGGCAACAATTACAGGCGGTGAGCCACTGCAAGTCTACGACGTAAAATCCCTCATTCACGAATTATTATACGTCGGATACGAAGTTAATATAGAAACTAATGGTAGCGTAGATATATCGCCCTATCTACACTTTGAGCGTATGTTTTTTACAATTGATTACAAACTACCATCCAGCGGAATGGCAGAAAAAATGCTGCCAAGCAATTTCAACCAGTTGCGGTCATGGGACGTATTAAAATTTGTAGTAGGCAGCGACAACGATGTAAAACACATGATATCAGTCTTGCAAAAGCTAGAGTCTAAACCACAAATTTACGTTGGTGCAGTATATGGCCAATATGATTTGCAAAAACTAGCCAAACACATAATAGAAAAGCCAGAACTGCGAAACGTGACAATGCAGCTTCAATTTCACAAGATAATTTGGAATCCAAACGAAAGAGGCGTATGATTTGATAGACCAAGCAAAAATTAAAGAAGCTATAACAATGCTAATTTCTGCATTGGGAGATGATGTGACGCGCCCCGGGCTTATTGAAACTCCCGAACGCACGGCAAAAATGTATGCCGAAATGTTTGAAGGCATGAATTATACCAACAATGAAATTGCAAATATGTTTAACAAATGCTTCCAAGCTACAGATAGCACAGACTGGGTGCTTGTGAGGGACATAAATATATTTAGCTTTTGTGAGCATCATTTTGCACTGATGTATAACATGATGGCGCATATCGCATATAAACCAAACGGCAAAGTTATCGGACTTTCCAAAATAGCGCGTATTGCGGACATGATAGCAAAACGCTTGCAATTACAAGAACGTATTGCCTACGACATTGCATATGTTATGCAACAAGTGTTGGACACACAAGATGTAATGGTAGTTGTAGAAGGCGAACATAGTTGTATGTCTGCCAGGGGCGCAAGGGCTAACGGTGCCAAGACGCACACATGTACAACTAATGGGATATTTACAACCGATTCTAATCTGCGCCGGGAAGTTTTACAGCTTGTAAAAAATTAGTGCTGCATAGGAGGCAACAATGAAATATTTTAAAAAAAGCATTGGATTGATTGCTGTTTTTTTACTGTTACCTCTGCTAGCAGGCTGCATCGCTCTACCTGTAGAAGATGCGGTGCTACCACCGCCCATCACCCGCGTGCCAGAGCCACGGCAAATGCGCACTAGGCTTGTGGAGCGCGGCGATGTCATACATTTTGCCAATCACCCGGTAACACATATACCCATAAGACAGGAGGCACTGTCTTTCCCGGTTGCCGGCCAGCGCATTAGCGGTATTTTTGCCAATGTAGGAGATGAAGTGCGCGAAGGCGATATCCTTGCGGAACTGGAACGTCCATATATTTGGGAACAACTTGCCACCGCCCGTTGGGACGAAGAAATGTTGCTCTTGCATATTACGCAACTTGCCCAACGCCACAACTTCGCGCTTAACCAAGCAGAGATAAGCGGAATACCGGTAGACGATTCGTTTTATCTGAGCGAACATACCCGCCTGCATGGGGAGCTTGGGCTTGTGCGTATGCGTCTTGAACATTTATATAATCAAGTTGACCAAATGATAATATACGCACCATTCGATGGCGTTGTTGTTTGGACAAGAGATATCGTACCTGTTATGTGGTCTAACATTGGTGTACCCGTTATTACCATTGCCGACCAACAGCAATATATTTTCCGCCTTGTGGGGCAAATGGCCGAGATTATGGAAGTTGGCGCGGAATATAACATTACAATTGCGAATCAGCCTTTCCCTGCTATAGTTATTTGTCCGGAGGAAGAGGGCTTTGTACCACCTGCCCAAATTGGTACCGCTCAACCCCAAGCATTTTTCCGCCTTATTGGTTACGACATGCCACTTATAACACCGTCTATGTTTGCCACAGTGCTTGTTGTTTTTGATTACGCGCTAGACGTTTTGACAATACCAAACCTAAACGTGAATATTGTCGGCGACCGTATTTTTGTGCATATGCTGGAAGATGATGTGTTGGTTTTGCGTGACATACAAATTGGCCTGCGCGGCAATGCAACCACAGAAGTCACTTATGGCTTGCAAGAAGGGGATATGGTGGTCTTACCATGATAAAAAAAATATTTTTACCAGCATTATTGCTGGCATGTCTTATTTTTACTGCCTGCGTTGCAGAAACAGAAACTGTTGCTGCGCCAGAGCTTATACGCCCAGTGGCAGCCCATTTTGACACCGCGGTTATACGGCGCGGCAATTTTGTGGGGGTAGAACAGCGCACGGGCATTACAAGATACATATCTGTCCCTGTTTATTTTAACCATCCTAACGCTGCATTTGACCAATTTCATGTCACTACCGGCGATTATGTAACAGAGGGCCAACTGCTTGCCACGCTAATTACCGAACATTTTGAAGAACAGTTGGAAAACCAGCTTGAAGTGCTAGCGAACATACGGCGAGACCAAAACATTGCAATGGAAATACGAATGCTGGATATAGACATTGCCGTGCTGGAACACGCAAACAGGGTACAGCAAGCCGCCGAGGGGCAGTTAAGCCAGGAAGCAGCGGAAGCAATCGAGCTTCAAGCTTTAGCAATAGACCGCATGATATTGGACATGCAACAACAGCAAGAACGCAATGCAATGCAAATACGCCAGGCAGAAAACCGTGTAACGGAACTGCGCAGTAGAATAACGCAAGCAGAATTGCGAGCACCCTTTGACGGGCGCATAACCAACACAATTTCTATAGGGCGTGGGCAACCTGTGGGGGCAGCACAAGCACTGCTATTTATTACAGACCAAAACCATATCATTGTAGATGCTGTAAACCTGCTACCTATAGACTGGCCAGACGGCCCTATGGACAACCCGCCAGACCCCTGGCGCCCTAACCTTTTGCGGCGCACAAATTATGTACAGGCAAACATAAATGGCGAATTTTTTGACCTGGAATACATCCCTGTCGCGCTGGAAGAACGTGCGGCAAGACCTGTGCGGTTTAACATTTTAACTGATACACCCATCGCCGCTGGGCAGTATGTAACGCTAACGTTCTATTCACACCGTTTGTACGATGTTGTTATATTACCGGAAAATGCAATTTTCATGTCGTCTGAGGGGGCGCATGTGTACAGGGTTGTTGACGGCGAGTTGCTCTACACGCCCGTACGTTTTTATGGACGTACGCAAATTGCGGCAGCAGTTTCGCTGGGGTTAGAAGAAGGCGACGTTGTATTTCTAAGGTAAAGGGGTAGTTACTTTGAAGAAATTGATATTTATTGCAGCGGCGGTGTTTTTGCTTGGGGCATGTACAACCCAAATACCTGCCAATAACGAGAGTGTAGACGTTCTAATAGAAGAGGGCATTCTCGCTTATTTTGATGTTGAAGAAATAGAACCGCCAGAATTCCGATTGATTCCAGTAACGCGGCATATCCAAGATATACATTGGACAATCCCAGTTTTAACAGAGTTCCCGCGGCAGTATCATTTGCGCTTTGATGTGGAATTGCCAGGCACAGCAGCAGGTATGGAGCCGCTTGCATTCTACCATGCATATTTCTCTGGTATGGGTAACATCAGAGCCGGTACCCAGTTACAAGAGGGCGATTTTATTGCCGAACTCACGTATACTATTCCACCAACCATTGTCATAGCGCAACACGCACTAGGGCTGGAAATACAGCAATTCGAGGATTCTTTCCAGCGCGACCGGCAAGCAAGGCTTATAGAAATGGAAAATTTGCGCCAGGAAATAGAATTTGCAGACGAGGGCGAATGGGAAATTCTTACGCTACGCTTACAACGTGCAGAACTTGCGTACCAGCAATTTATAATCACATCTAACATTAGACGGCAGCAATTTGCAGACCGAATGGAAACCATCACCGCACCAGTAACAACAGAACGCATGTACTCACCGGTTACGGGTAGAGTTACAATAACCACGCAGAGCTTTAACCCCATGCCGTTTAGGCTTGTAGCAAGCATTGGCGGCACTGCTGGCGGAGTACCCACAGCACGTCGAATCCTTTCAATTGTAGATGAATCATATATGCATATGTTTGTATCGTCGGGATTAGATATATTCCGCTATGGCGATATCATTTCGATATCGCGTATGGCAGGCGTTTCTCATTTTTATGCAATGGTAGCATCTGACCCTTTGACGGCCAATGTACGGCGCGAAGGCAGCCACCGCATACGCATTGTTCCTTTGGAAGGCGAGTTAGAGCGTTTTGTTTATGAAGAAGAGGGTATTACAGACCATATTGAAGCCATGCAATGGCTTGCATCTGTTTCGTTGCGGGCACACCCAACCACGCCTTTTGTTACAGATAGCATTGCGATAGACCAGCGTTTGGTTATGGAAGAAAGTGGCCGCAATTTTGTGCTTACTTACGAAGACGGTACAATTGGCAGAAGGTATATAGTACTGGGCAAAAGTTTTGCCGGCCATGTACAGGTACTTGTTGGCCTGGAAGAAGGGCAATATATGGTGTGGCAAGGCAGCGATGCAGCAGGCTGGGTAGACGCGCCCACCTTATAACAAATAAAGTCTTGGAGGTTTTGCCGTGGTGTCGTTTTTATGGCGCAAGATGTGGAAAAATAAATGGATGATGGTGTGCCTGCTTATTGGCAACCTGCTTTTGGTGGGTATTGTTGCGGCAACACCGCTTTATATCAATGCTACAATGCGGCGCATTCTTCACCAAGATATGCGCAGTTACCAAATAGAACACGATGTTTTCCCGGCAACCATGTCGCTGCAATTTCATTTCAACAATGCCGCGGCTAATGTGCGTATTGAAACATATCTGGACGCGCTTAATATATATTCTACAGGTATTGTTGCAGACTTGGGCGTACCGGCACTGCGCACAATCCGCCAGGATTCCATGCTTGGCTGGCATCTTATGCCTGTTGTACAGCGCGACCCATCACCACGCCCACGTGTTACCAATCTTGTTGGTGTAAGTGGAATGGAAGATTATGTCGAAATTATCCAAGGACGCTTGCCGTCAAACGAACTGGTTGATGGTAACACAATTGAAGTAATCATTACCGAAACCGCGCTACTTCGCAACGGGCTGCTGCTTAACGAGGTGTTGTCTGTACGCAATGTCCGCGCAGGCGTATCCGATGCAGACGAATTATACGTTGTTATTGTTGGTGTTTACGAACTAGCGCACGGCAGCGACGAATTTTGGTCTACAATTGATTTAAGCCATCACACAAGCAATATTTTAATGTCACATGATTTGCTTTTGGGGCACTTTGTTTTCTATTACCATGTAGACCACCGCATTGTTACAACGTGGTTCCACTTATTAAATTACCGCGAAATGTCGTCGCGGGATGTGCAGCATTATATTGACACGCTGATAGCGCATAATGAATATTTTGACACGTTCCCACGCAGGGTATTTGTATTTACCGAAAATTTTAGCGAAACCATTCTTACACATACCCAGCGCACCGGCCCGTTAGCTGTTACGCTATGGGTGCTTCAAGTACCTATTTATGTCATGCTGGCGTTTTATATTTACATGGTTAGCCGTCAAATTTTGCAACTGGAGCAAAACGAAATATCCGTTTTAAAAAGCCGTGGCGCAAGCCGTGGGCAAATTTTGGGGCTTTATTCTATGCAAGGCGCGTTTATTGCGGCGATATGTTACCCGGCGGGTATGGCACTGGGTGTTTTGCTGTGCCGTGTGCTTGGTGCGTCCAGCGGTTTTTTGGATTTGGTACAGCGCGGGGCTATTGTTGTAGAAATTACGCCAGACGCCCTTTTGTACGCAGGGCTTGCCATGTTCCTTTCGTTTTTGACAATGTTTTTGCCGGTTATCCGCTTCTCTAAAGTTGGCATTGTAGACCATAAGCGTAGGGGCAAAGCGAAAAAGCCCTTATGGCAACGCTTTTTCCTGGATATTGTATGCCTGGTTATTGCGTTGTACGCACTACACAATTTCAATAGCCAGCGCGATGCTATGGCAATGGCGGTACGCGACAGCCAAGCGGTTGACCCGCTTCTGCTACTCAGTTCTTCGCTGTTTATCATGGGGCTGGGGCTTTTGTGCTTACGATTGTTCCCATACTTGGTAAAGCTGGTGTTTACGCTGGGGCAACGATTTTGGTCACCTGCCACTTATGCGTCGCTGGTAAAAGTAATACGCTCTGCCGGCGAAGAACAGTTTATTATGATATTTTTGTTGTTTACCCTTTCTGTTGGCACATTCAGCGCACAGGCGGCGCGTACCATCAATTTAAACAGCGACCACCAGATTCAATACGTTGCAGGCACAGACCTTATTTTTAGAGAACATTGGCGTAGCCAAACCCCTATGCACGGCGGCGTTGTTGGTCAAACCGTTTTTTTCGAACCGGACTTTCAACGCTTTACACATTTCGAGGAAGTAGATGCACTAACCCGTGTACAGTCGCAGCTTGTTGGTATTGGTATCGTTAGGGGAGGTGCCCCCATGCAAAACGTGCAACTTATGGGGATAGAAACCGACACTTTTGGTGATACAGTGTGGTTTAGGGGCGACCTTTTGCGCACGCATATCAACCACTTCCTAAACGCGATGGCAAGCCGCCCAGACGGCATTTTACTGTCGGACAATTTCCGTACCGTGCTTGATGTAAGCATTGGCGATGTGATTCCCTTTACAGATGAGTTTGGAAATTTTACACGCGGCACGGTTATGGGCTTTGTAGATTACTGGCCTGGGTTTGTACCTGTAGTGCGCACATATTTTGACGGGCAAACGATAGAAATTTACCAGTCGCTAATCGTTGCCAACCTTGGGTATTTGCAAATGGAATGGGGCGTGCAACCATACTATGTTTGGATGCGCACCAACACGGAGTCCAACGCGTTTTTTACAGAATTTGCGATAGAAAACCGCTTAAATATCATGTCCTTTACAGACGCTAATGCAGATGTCATTGCCAGCCGTTCTGACCCTATACTACAAGGTACAAACGGTGTGCTTACCGTTGGATTTATTGTCACATTACTTATATGTTTCACTGGTTTCCTCATTTATTGGATATTGTCGATACGTTCGCGCGTGTTGCAATTTGGTATCTTCCGCGCAATGGGTATGAGTATGCGTAGCTTAATTGGGCTGCTTGTAAACGAGCAATTGTTTATCACGTTTACCGCTATTGCCCTGGGCGCGCTTGTGGGCGAGATTAGTGCGCGGCTTTTTGTACCGCTTATCCAGCTTTCGTACTCGTCTGCCGACCAAATTATACCGCTACTGATTGTTACCGAAGCACAGGATTACAGGAATTTGTACACGGTTGTTGGTACTATGATATTAATATGCTTGGCCGTGCTAGGCTGGTATATTTCTAAAATAAAAATTGCCCAGGCGTTAAAACTGGGCGAAGACTAAAATGGAGGGCAAACATGAGCATTAACACCTACAAGCTTGCCAATGCAAATGGCGTAGCAATAACCGTGACCAATGTGGGTTGCGCAATTATTAACCTGGAAGTACCGGGTAAGGACGGCAAAATACGCGACATAGTGCTTGGGCTGGACAAAGCAGAGGACTACCTAACAAAGCCGCACCCATTCTTTGGTGTGGTGGCAGGGCGTTTTGCAAACCGCATCGGCAATGGTAAATTTATGCTGGGCGGCAAAGCGTACCAACTGGAAACCAACGACGGCCTACACCACCTGCACGGCGGCATAGAGGGTTTTGACAAAAAAGTATGGAATGTAGAAGAAGTCACCGACAGCAAAATTGTTTTCACATACAACAGCCCCTGCGGCGACGCAAAATACCCAGGCAACTTAAACGCACGTATCACATATACCCTAAGTAACGATAACACCTTGCGTATGGACTACCACACCACCACCGATACAGAAACCATTTGCAACCTTACAAACCACAGCTATTTTAACCTTGGCGGTTTTGCCGAGGAAAATATTTACGACCACGAAATGCAAATAAACGCCGATAAAATTACCGCTGTGGACACAGGGCTTATCCCAACCGGCAAATTTATCGACGTTACAGGCACGCCGTTCGACTTCCGCACCGCCAAAACAATTGGACAAGACCTGGAAGCCGCAGGCAAAGTGTCTAACACAGGCGGTTACGACCACAACTTTGTGCTTAACGGCGTTGGTAAAGCCGCCAGTGTATATGCACCAAAGTCCGGCATACGCATGACGATAAGTACAAACAGCCCGGGTATGCAGCTGTACACAGGCAATATGATACCTGCAGGCGCAACAGGCAAAGGCGTAACTTACGCTAAACATTCTGCTTTTTGCCTGGAAACGCAATTATTCCCGGATGCGATAAATCACCCACACTTCCCGACATGTGTGGTGACAAAGGAAAAAGCACAGGAGTTTTATACCGAGTTTAAATTCGAGTGGTAATTATATATTAATAATTTGACCAAAAGAAAAAAGGGCATCAATGCCCTTTTTTTATACACGCCTTACGGCCGTTCTGGTATTGTTAGCCGCTGCCCAATATAAATATTATCATTTGGCAGGTTGTTGTATTGCCGGATGTGCACCGCCCACAAATAGATTTCTGCTGGGGTACCGCTACCATAAAATTGCACGGCTATAGCCGATAATGTTTGCCCGCTTGTAACCGTATGCTGTGCAGGGAATGTGATCGCCGGCGGGGTTTGTGTTTGCCCTGGCTGCTGCTCGGTTTCGCCGCCCGGGGTATCGCCCGGTGTGCCTCCTGGAGCCTGTCCGCCATCGTTTGCCTGCAATTGCGCACGATAGTACGCAATTTGTTCCTCTAACTCTGCGATTTCGTCGTTTTGAAGCTCTATTTCCTCTCGCGCTGCCACATATCTGTCGTGATCAACTTGCATATAGCCAACCCTATCCTGCAGATCGTTGCGCTGGCTACGCAAACTCCTGTTTTGTACAATTAAAATCACCATTAATATCAAGAAGCACAAAGCAATGACCGCCACCATTAGGCGCAAAGGGTTGGTGCCATCGGCATCTCTTTCTTCTGCACGTACGTAAGAAGGCCTGCTGTCACGTGTCTTACGCACAGGCCTGCCGCCACGCCCGGCAGAAATTAGCTCACCTTCTTGGCTGTAACGCTGGCGGAAATTGTCGTAATCCTGTTCATCCTCCGGCCCGTCATCTCTGTTTTGCGGAGGGGGTACTCGCCGTTGAGCAGGCGGCACAGCCGCACGTACGGCCGGCTTTGGTGCAGGGTTTGGCGGCCTGCGGCGGGTTTTATCCCGCTCACGCGGTACACGGGGGCGTACAGTGTGCACTCCTTCTTCAAAAAGGTCTTCTTCAGACCCTGGTATAGCCGCCGGGCTTTCGGGCACGTGGTCAACACTTTCTTCGTCTGGACTCAAGTCATAACCCTGCACATACGCGCGTGGCTCCTCACTAGAAGACGAGGTATCGTCACTAAAAAGCCGTGCTATTGGCGACAGTTTTGGGTTATCGCTTTCATTGCCTGTTTCAATTTGGTCATTTACGTCAGATGAATTTGTTGTACTCATTAGCGCTCCCCCTTATAGGGCATATTTAGTTAGATTTTAGTTTATTTTAAAAACTGTGTCAATATTTGGGGCAACTTATCGCATCCCCATATAAACGCCACCTGGCGAAAGTTCTTCAAAAAAGTACGCCAATAATTCTGAAACTGTAACCAGATCAAATCCTTTTTCGATAAGGCTTGGAACCGCACGCTGGACAGCCTCCATGGTGGATGGGCGTATGTCGTGCAAAAGCACTATCCCACCATCTACGGCATGGGTCATAATATGGTTATATATAATATCTGCGTCCCTAATGCGCCAATCTGCAGGGTCTATAGACCAGTTTACCATCGAATAACCCAGTTCCCTAGTGACTGTACGTATCCTGGCGTTTACAGAACCGTACGGTATACGCACAAACGGTGGTGGCGGTTCGCCTGTAGCCGCTTGTATTGCAGCACTGGTATTATATAGCTGGCGGCGCATTGCGTCGTTAGACAAGTTAAAAAAATTGGCATGATCCCAGGAATGCCCGGCAACCTCGCTACCAACGTCCACTGTGCGCTGTACAGTGTCTGCCCAGTTTTCTACACGGTAGCCCAGCACAAAAAATGTTGCGCGGCCGCCATGTTCCTCCAGTGCATCCAAAATGCCTTCTGTATACCTGGACGGGCCATCGTCGAATGTGAGTGCCAGCATTGGGCGGCGCGGCTTATCTATGTCTTCTTCTTCGCATTTGGCTTCGGCATAATAAATTTCGTCGTCATCTATACAAGGAATGTCGTATATGTCCTGCGTTGCTTCATATTCATAATCGTGGTAATACTCATGTACAACTGTGTTGACAGCAGTGTTAACAACCGGGGGCACAACTGTACTTGCCGCTTCAATTTCTGTAGAAGGTGTAGCCACTGGGGTATTACCACATGCAACAAAACCGAAACTAAGCACCAATATGCAAAAAATTAATATTATTCTGGTCAATCTATCCCAACTTCCCACCTATTATATCCAGTATAGTCTACAAGTCGATTTACGTCAAATTGACAAAATCGCACAATAACAGCAAAAAGGCTGGCTTTTTAGTGTATAATATAAAACTATCATCATGTGTAAAATGTTACAGTGCAATTGTAATATGGCAATGTTGGTTGGAGAATATGCGTGCTACCGTTTAGCTAATAAAAAACGCTACCCGTTTTGGCTGGTAGCGTTTTTAAATATGCATAAATCGGTTTATCTCTTACCCTTTTTACGCGGCGTTGTACCCCACACCCGCCCCAGGATAATTAACGCAAGCGACGCGATAACAAACAGAACAGAAACAAGCTGGCTAACCGGCACGCCCGTGTTAAAGAACATCAGCTGGTCGGTACGCAGGCTTTCTACAAAGAAACGAATTACCCCATAACCCAGCAAGTACAGCAAAATAACTTCGCCGTTAAACTTTTTATGTGGGCGATATATTATTAGCGCAATCATTAGCAGCAGGTTAAAAAATGCCTCGTACGCAAATGTGGGATGTACTTGAAAATACTCTACACCATGGTAAACCACAGTATTATCCAGCAAATCTTGCGTAATGCCACCGCGCGTTTGTTCCACTTGAATACGCATGGCAAAAAGGCTGTCGGTATAACCGCCAAAAGCTTCGCGGTTAAAAAAGTTACCAAACCGTCCAATAATTTGCCCAAGTAACAACGACGGCGCACAGGTATCCGCAAGGGTTGCAAATGGCACTTTTTTAACCCTGGCCATAATAATGCCAGCCAAAAGCGCACCAATAATACCACCGTAAATGGCAAGCCCACCGCTACGTATATCAAACACTGTACGGAAAAACGGCTGCCCTTCGTACATATGCCAGTTAAAAATCAAATAATACGTACGCAGGCCAACAAATGCCATTGGCACACCCAAAAGCAAAAGGTCTGTGTAGGTTTCTGTCTTTTGCCCTGTGCGCTTTGCATACCACACACCCAGAAAATAGGCCGACATGATACCCGCCAAAATGCACACAGCATACCAGTAAATATCAAAACCTAAAATATTGACCAAGTGCTGTGGTACATTGTTAAAACGCAAACCTATATTTGGAAACCAAATGTCCGGGGCAATGCCCATGGTGTGTGGTTCTGTCATAAAAAAACGCCGCCTTTCTTAGTCTTCTATTTTAGCAATACCCAACTCCGCAAGCTGTGCGGGGTCAACCACATTTGGCGCCGCTGTCATAGGGCACGATGCGTCTTTTACTTTTGGGAATGCAATAACTTCCCGCAAAGAGTCTGCCCCGGTAAGCAACATAATAATACGATCTAACCCAAGGGCAATACCGCCATGCGGCGGAACGCCGTATTTTAATGCTTCCAGAAAATAGCCAAACCCTTCTGCCGCAGTTTCTGGCGTGAAGCCAAGCGCAGCAAACATACGGTCTTGCAATTCGCGCTGGTGAATGCGTATGCTACCGCCGCCAAGCTCGTACCCGTTTAACACAAGGTCGTATGCCCTGGCACGTACTTCTGCCGGGTTTGTTTCCAGCATATGTGCGTCTTCTTCCAGCGGGGAAGTAAACGGATGATGCGCGGCAAAATATCTATCGTCTTCTTCGGAATATTCAAGCAGCGGGAAATGTGTAACCCATAGGAAATTGTATTTTCCTTCGGGGATTGCGCCTACCCATTTTGCCGCGGCAAGACGCACAGCACCCAGCGCATCAAATACGATAGAGGTCTTGTCTGCGCACAGGAAAATAACGTCACCGGCCTTTGCATTAAAGCGCGCGGCAATGGCACGCAATTCGTCTTCGCTAAAAAATTTGGCGATACTGGATTTTACGCTGCCGTCTTCCGGCAGGATAATCCATGCCAGCCCCTTTGCTTTGTGCGTGCGGGCAAGCTCCACAAATGCGTCAATTTGCTTGCGTGGCAATGCCGCACACCCCTCTGCATTAAAGCCGCGCACGCTGCCACCACTTTCGAGTGCCTGTGCAAAAACTTGAAAGTCCACACCTGCCACCATGTCGGAAACATCGCAAAGTTCCATGCCAAAACGGGTGTCGGGTTTGTCTGAACCAAAACGCTCCATGGCTTCTTTCCAGGTAAGACGCGGGAAATTTCGCGGTATAGTTATGCCCATGACTTCCTGCATCACGCGCCCCATAAGCCCCTCCGCCATTGCCATCACATCTTCTTCTTCGGCAAAGGACAGTTCTACATCTACTTGGGTAAATTCTGGCTGGCGGTCGGCTCTAAGGTCTTCGTCGCGGAAGCATTTTGCAATTTGGAAATACCTATCGAAACCCGCCACCATTAAAATTTGCTTCATCTGTTGTGGTGACTGCGGCAGGGCGTAAAACTGTCCCGGATGCATACGCGACGGCACAAGATAGTCGCGTGCGCCCTCTGGCGAGCTGTTGATAAGGATTGGGGTTTCCACTTCCGTAAAGCCGCCGTTTGACAGATGTTGGCGTATAATTTGCGAAACATCGTGGCGCATTTTAAATATTTTTTGCACCTGCGGGCGACGCAGGTCGATATATCTATATTTTAGGCGCATGTCAAGAGCAACGTCCTCGTCCGCTACTTGGAAAGGCGGGACTTCCGCTTCCGAAAGTATGCGGATATCGGTCACGTCAATTTCTATCGCGCCGGTTGACATGTCCGGGTTCACATTTTCCGGCGTGCGGGCAATAACCGTACCCACTGCAGCAACCACAAACTCGCCACGGATAACTTCCTTAGCAAGACGGTAGTGTTCTGCAGGTACACGGCTTTCGTCCACCACAACTTGCACAAGCCCTGTTTTGTCACGTATCACCAAAAATATAAGCCCGCTAAGGTAGCGGCGTTTGTTTACCCAACCCATTACCGTTACTTGCTGGCCAACCATTGTTTCGTTCACTGCGCCGCAATAATGCGAACGCTTTAAGCCCTTCATGCTTTCGCCCATTTGACATTCTCCTCTTGTAAAGTCGTTAGTGTTGCCATTATACACAATTATTTTGCTTGGCACCATAGTGCGTAACCTTGACGTGAGGCTGATTACCTTAATTACCTCACAACCACCCTATACGCCGGCCTTTCGGCATCTCTATACTGTTGGCTGTGGTGTACGGCTTTTGGCTTACCTTGGCACATAGCAAAATACTCTGACACAAACGTATCCCACTCGCCTTTGCCAAACGGCAAAACGCCCGCACCCGCTAGCTTTTGCCACGCGTTAATGTATTCGTGAAAATGCACGTCACCGTCCGGCATGGGCGTGTTTGCAGACTGCACAAACAGATCAAAAAGCAGCTGCCACGGGTGCCCGTGCGCTTTCCACGCAGCAAGGTTTGCGCGGCACACATTGGGTGCTATAAGTTCGGAAATGGGTTCTTGTGTCGGTTTACAGGCTTCGTATTCGGCAATAAAATAAGCCCGCACCTTGTCTATGTCCGTAAGCAAATGCTCTGCACCGTATGCCGCTTGGAAGCACATTTTCATCGCGTCTTGCGGCGTTATAGATGGGTGCAAGTCTACTTGCTGCCTGATAAGCTGCGCAAAAGTTGGCGAGGATTCTGTGAAAAAGCTAAACATTTGCGACCTCGTTTATCAGGTCTTGCATGGTGTACATACCCGGCACCTTACCTGCTATAAATTTTGCGGCTTCCAATGCACCGGCCGCAAACACATTACGCGATAGTGCCGCGTGTGAAATTTCTACCACCTCGTCTTGCCCGGCAAAAATAATGCTATGTTCGCCAACAATGGTACCGCCGCGTACGGCGTGCATTCCAATTTCGTTGCGCGAACGCACGGCTTGAGTCTGGCTACGGTCGCTTACTATTTGCATATTGCCGCCAAGCGCGGTATTTACTGTATCTGCCAGCATAACAGCCGTGCCACTTGGCGCGTCTATTTTCTTGTTGTGGTGCTTTTCTACAATTTCTATGTCGAAGTGAGCGTTGTATAAAAGTTTGGCCGCTTGCTGCACAATGCTTGCAAGCAGGTTAACGCCCAGCGACATGTTGGGCGAATGCATGATGGCAATATGCGCGGCAGCGTTTGCGATTTCTTGATTGATATGTTGCGGCAAGCCTGTGGTGCAAATGATAAGCGGTATGTTTTTTTGTATGCAATATTTTATAGCGGCAGAAAGATCGTCTGCTGCGCCGGGCGGCAGGAAACTAATGACCGCGTCAGCCGGGGTGTGGCAGCTGCCTATACTTGAAGATGTTGGATAACTCCTTGGCTCCTGCGAGGCTACCATATCTGTGCCATATACAATTTCTACATTGGGCATGGTGGCGGCCAGCTTACTGGTGGCCTCACCCATACGGCCAAAACACCCAAGCAAGATTATTTTGGCCACGCTCATATTAGGCCGCCCTTTTGCATTTCTTGCTTTAGCTGGCTTGCCAGTGCGGGGTCGATATCTATAAGCGGCAGGCGGCAGGCACCCATGTCAAAACCCATGATACCCAGCGCAGCTTTAACCGGCATCGGGTTTACGTCGGCAAACAGCAAGCGTATAAGCGGCAAGATACTTAATTGTAACTCACGGCTACCTGCGATGTTGCCCTGCATAAATTGTTCTACAATACCTTGCACTTTAGCCGGCGCAATGTTAGCAATAGTAGAAATTACGCCAATACCACCAAGCGCTAGCGTCGGTAGGATTTGATCATCGTTGCCAACATAAATGTCCAGGTTGCCTGCGCAACGCTCGGCAACTTCTGCAATTTGACTTATGTCGCCGCTGGCTTCCTTAACCGCTACAATATTTGGAATTTGCGCAAGCTGGGCAAGCGTTGCCGCTTGCATGTTTAGCGACGTACGCGACGGTACGTTGTACACGATAATTGGCAGGTCTACATTCGCCGCTATTTGCGAATAATGCGCCACCAACCCCCGTTGCGATGTTTTGTTGTAGTATGGGGTTACATACATCAGCGCGTCTGCACCCGCTTGTTGCAATGCCTTACCTGTAGCTATGCAAGCTGCGGTATCGTTGCCGCCCGCGCCTGCCACTACCGGCATCTTGTGGGTTTGTTTTTGTGCCGCAAGCACGGCAGTGCGCACAACCTCAATATGTTCTTTGCTGGTTAAAGTAGACGCTTCGCCCGTTGTACCGCACGATACAATTGCGGCCATACCATTTTTTGCATGGAATGCTACCAACTGTTCGTAAACATTCCCGTTAAATTTACCGTTTTTGTCAAAAGGCGTACAAAGCGCAACGCCAGAGCCAATAAAAATGGACATATGTTTTCCTCTTTTCGGTGTGATGTAGTGTAACTGCTTCATATTATGCAATTGGGGGGGAAGTGTCAAATGCAGACAACAAAAAAGTGCCACCTAATTAAGCAACACTTACCCGCAAAGGCTATTCTTTTCAAATGCTTTATTCTGGCGCAATTATGTTTAGCAATTCCTCTGGTAATATAGCCACAATATCTCCGCCTGCAAAATCATTAGGGTTTCGGGTAATAATGTAATCAGCATCAACGCTTTCACCCGTGAAATATTGAACACAATCTTCAAAATCGACCCAATCCAATTCCAGCGCACTTATAATGATGTCACTATCAACAGCGGCAATAGCCATATTGCTAATAAAATTTCTAAGCAAAGCATATGTTTCTGCTTTGCTTTTTAGTGACTTGTGAGCTACATAAAAAATATCCGTTATAGTAGCATGCCGACACATATCCGGTAATATATTGTTCTTCTATCGCAAGCAATACCAGTTGAGAACGTTTCAAAAAAGGCTCTCTTTTTAATAATACGTCCAATATTATATTGGTATCAATCAACACTTTCATATTTGGCTCGCCTTTCTGCACGAAGCTGAACGATGTCTAAATCTATATCGGTTGCCAATGCACCTGTTAAAGCCTCTGTATCTGAGCCACATAACAACGCTTCCAGTTGACGACGCGTTACCGGTTGATGGCTTCGGTTTTGTACAATAGGCATCACAATTATTTCAACCTGCGTATCTTGCAAGTATTTTGGGAGTTCGATAATTTGAGCCAGAGTACTTCCTGCTACCACTTTGCGTACGGTATTCATAAAAACAACCTTTCTACAACTACCCTTTCATATATACTACACTAGGCACAGTCATTAGGCAAATGAAAAAGGGACTCTTCAAGTCCCCTTTACAATATCTTCCGCCATTTCAACTACTTCTGCGTCAAACCCCATCATATTTAAAAGCTTAATTGCATTGCGGGTGGTAGAAGCCCCATTTTTAAGTACATAATCGAAGATGACATCGTCGTTTTCAACCTTCTCGCTAAAATGGTAATTGTCGTACGGCAACATTCGCGTAAGCTCCATATCGTGGGACGCAACAACGCATAGGCAGTCCCTTTTTGCAAGGGCAGTTAAGACGGACACCGATGCCGCCACGCGCTCGGTTGTATTCGTCCCCCGCAAAATTTCGTCTATATAGCAGGTGCATGGGTATTTTTTGACCATATCAAAAATACGCTTTAAGGATTTTACTTCTACCACAAAGTAGCTGTCTCCGCTGGCTAAATTATCGCGCACAGCCATCGACGATATAATTAGCGAGTGCCTGGCGGCAAAGTTTTGTGCCGTGCAGGTGTTTAATGTCTGCGCCAAGATGCCGTTGGTCGCAAGTGTTTTGATGAAAGAGGATTTGCCAGACGCGTTGGAACCGGTGATTAGGCTGTTGGCGTGTATTCCGCCGGAATTTGTAACCGGCTGGGCAATGAGCGGGTGGTAGATATCTTCAAATACGATGGTGTTGCTGTTTGTGAATTGTGGGAGTGTGTAGAAAGGCAGGCTTTTACGGAAAGACATTGTGCATATGGCGGTGTCAAGTTGGCCGAGGAGCCGATACAACGCGTGGAGGTCGTTTCTGTTTTTGGAAAGGCAGCTATTAAACTTGATATATTTCCGTATGTTAATTAAAAACGCTATATTCAGATAGGTGTATATATAATTGTCTATATTTTGCCAAAAACTGACAGGTGCTTTACCGGCAACACTTTTAAAAGGGGTGTGCCTTTTTTGCATTTCGCCAAAAACAGGCAAATCAACTTGCACACATTTTTTTATAATGTTCTTACAGCAATCTACCATGCTGCAAAAATAGCCAATGGTTGGTATCTCTGCTTCTATATGCCTTGCGACACGATAATATACAATTAAATTAACAACAAACGATAACATGATACCAACAACACCAACACGCACATCAAAAAACAAGCTAATAATAAACGCAAGTGGTATCGCCGCCAGTAGTTTGTATAAATACGGGAAGCGCAGTTGCTTTTCTTCTGCATCAAAAATATAAGATGTCATGCCATTGTAGTTTTGCTTGCCAAGGTAAAATAAGTGTTTTTGGATATGCTGCATTGTTTCGGGGTTGGATTCTAAAAATGTAATTAACTTTTCTCTTTGGGCGATATGTTCAGCGTTTAAGGATATTTCGTGCAAGAGGTTGTATAGATACTCCTCGCCCACAGAGGTTAGGCATACGTTAATCCGCTTAAACACATTATCCATCTCTAAGTCGTCCCAGGTGATGTGGTCTATACGTAGGTCTTGCGTGTCTTTCATTTGGTCGTGGTATACGGCAATGCTGTCTATCTCGCAAGTGGTGTCTTCTGGGGGTAAGCCGAATAGACTATACATCTTTTTTAACCGCAAGCGCCTGTTAATGATTGTAAAATATACATTCCATGCTATAAATATAATTGTGACAACGGAAATGACAATAAGAAACTGCATAGAAACCTCCTGTATTGTGGCTTGAGCGGCACCCCCGACGTCTGGGATGCCGCATTGCCAACCTAGATGATTATTTTAGTAGTGAAAGCAACCATTAATAAATAAGATCATGTAACAAATGAAGATACCGGCCATAGTTTTCACCCTTTCTATTATACTATAAATTATCCGCGAATACACAATGAATTATAAATGCCTTGCAAAATAATTGCAAGTATTTTGTCTTACAAATCAACCCTATAACGTAGCCAAACAAAAATGCACACTCTCATTAAAAAGAGGTGCATTCCATGTTTCAGATACGCAAAGGGTATGATAGCGAAAGCAAAACATTCAGATTGCCAATAGAACTCATAGAGAAACTAGATACATTAGCGGCGCAAAATAAATTATCGCTTAATCAGTTGGTCATACAGTGCTTGAATTATGCCGTGGATAATCTGGAGGTTATCGACGATAAGAAAGAATAAAATGGCTAGATTCCGCGTCAAGCACGGAATGACAAGCAGTTTTTGTGTACTATCACGAATCTCACCCCATCAAAAAGACCTGATAGCAGTCTTATTCTGTATACTTTTTACCCTATCCTCACCCACTATATTGTGCAATTTCACAACACAAACATACAATTGCCCAAAACTTCTTTGGCATAGCAAAAAACCTCCCGCAATTACAGGAGGTTTTTTGTCACATTTTTACTAGATGGCGTTGTGTGTGAAGCTTACAATTTTGCAAATTGGTATTTCTGTAACGCTACCAAGCCAGTTCCAGCCACGTCCACGGCCTCTGCCGCCGCCGCAACCGCAACCACGCCTACGCTCGCACAAACCATGACCATGGCCACGGAATTCGCCTTCGCCCTCAAAGTTAGGGAAGCCGCCGCAACATGCGCTGCCAATTGGACAAGAAGGTGGCGCACCAATGTCGGTTATAAGCTTAACGCAACCGCCGCAGATACCAGCCAAAACACCGGTAAAGCCATTGCCAGACAAGCCGCCGCTGGTTGTAAAAATAGTTACTGTTTGGCCTAAATAACGGGCCATGCTTTCAACTAAGAATTCACCCATGGGAATCCTCCTTTATTTATATTGGCACAAGCGAAATGCCTGTGCCTAATCTATATGAAGGAATTTTGCATTCCTGGTACATACTATGTGATGCCCAGTAGTTATGTTACACTGGGTAAATAGACTTTCTTGCATAATAGTAATTGTGATATACTACAATTATCGACTTCTTACTGGATGGTGAAAATATATATGCTAGCAGATATAGATTTAAATAAATCCATGGAAAAAAAGGATTACAAAGAAAATTTGAGCCGGTTAGAAACCGCAATGGCAGACCTACAGCACAAAGTGCGCGAAGCCAACCTGCCGGTTATCTTGGTGTTTGAAGGTTGGGGTGCGTCGGGCAAAGGTACCTCTATTTCGCGCGTGACCAACCCGTTAGACCCGCGCTACTTCGATGTACGTACATCGGGCAAAGTAACAGAAGATAAAATAATGCGCCCGTTCTTGTGGAGCTTTTGGACGTACCTGCCTGCAAAAGGGCAAATTGTGATTATGGATAAAAGCTGGCACAGGATAATTTTGCCCGACGCACGTGAGGATTGGCACCTATCCAATATGGCAGCAAACGCCTTTTATTACGATGTAAATGCCTTCGAACGGCAGCTTACGGATGACGGATATTTAATAATCAAATTCTTCTTGCACATTGGCAAGGACGAACAACGCCGCCGCTTTAAAAGGCTGGACAAAGACCCAACGTCGTCTTGGCGTGTGCGCCCGCACGACTGGGCGCAAAACGACAATTACGAACACAACATGCGCCTTTTTGAAAAAATGCTTAAAATGACATCTACAGAAGATAACCCGTGGCATATTATAGAAGCAGAGGACAAACGATATGCCGCATGCAAAATAATGGACACCATTGTTACCCAAATTACCGCGCAACTCGAAAAGCGCAAACAGCCTAAAGTAGCACCTGTAGTAACCCTGCCCGGCACCCCGCGCACATTACAAAACATTTCCCCCGACGAAAATATTGGCGACGACGAATACAAAGATGCCCTAGAGTTTTACCAAGACCGTATGCGAAAGCTATGTAATAAGTTGTACGCCACGCGGCGTTCTGCCGTAGTGGCATACGAGGGGTGGGATGCCGCCGGCAAAGGCGGCAATATCAAACGCCTTACATCAGAAATAGACCCACGCTGCTACGCCGTGGTACCCATAGGCCCACCGCAACCCTACGAGCTGGCGCGGCATTATCTATGGCGGTTTATGGTTAAAATGCCTAAGGACGGGCACCTCACCATTTTTGACCGCTCGTGGTACGGGCGCGTATTGATAGAACGCGTGGACAAGCTTACGCCAGAACCTATTTGGCAACGCGCATATCAGGAAATAAACGAGATGGAGCAGCATATCGTAAACCATGGTACAATTTTGCTAAAATTTTGGCTACATGTAGATAAAGAAGAGCAGCTTGCCCGTTTTAAAGCACGCGAAAGCGACCCGCACAAGGCACATAAGATAACCGATGCCGACTGGCGCAACCTAGAACAACGCGACTTATACGAAGAAGCCGTGGACGAAATGATTGCACGCACACACGCCCCCCACGCCCCATGGATAATTGTGGAGTCTAACAACAAAAAATACGCGCGTATTAAAACGCTAAAAACTGTAACCGACGCATTGGACGATGCAATGAGGTGATAAGCATGCCCGACAATAATATACATGCAAACCACCGCAGCCGTATGCGCAAACGGTATAAAGAGCAAGGGCTTGACGGCTTCCACGACCACGAGGTTTTGGAAATACTGCTGTACTATTGCTATCCCCGTTGCGACACCAACCAAATCGCCCATAAAATGCTAAAAGAATTTAAGACGCTGGATCATCTATTTGAATCAAGCGTCGAAACACTGATGACCCGGCTAAACTGTACAGAAAAAATTGCAACGCTCATTAGCCTAATGCCTGCCATCGCAAAACGGTACCACCTCAGCAAGTGGCGCGACAAGATTAGTTTAGACAATGCAGAAGCCGCCGGAACATACTCTACTAGCCTTTTTGTGGGCGATGTCGTAGAAAATTTTTACATTCTGTGCCTTAATGCGCAAATGCAGCTTAACCACGCGGCACTTGTGGCAAAAGGTACAATAGATGAAGTTGCAATTTTTGCACGCGAGATTGTGGCAAAAACTTTAGAGTACAAAGCTTCGTATGTAGTGTTGGCGCACAATCACCCAGGCGGTACAATCGCCCCTTCTGGGAATGATAATGTTTTAACAAGCAAGGTACGAAACACGCTAAACTCCATAGATGTAAAGGTGCTTGACCACATTATTGTGGCCGGGGATAAATTTTACAGCTATGCACAGCGCAGCAGACAGCATGTGGATGGATATGTATAATATTTTTTTGAAAGGAGATGGGTGATGATGAAAAAACTACGCAAATCGAATAAGGATTATTGGCTGTGCGGGGTATGCGGCGGCGTTGCCGAATACTTTGGCATAGATGCTAACATCATACGCCTTATTTGGGTGATATCCGGTATTGGTTGGGTTGCATACCTTGTATGTGCTATTCTGTTACCGGAAGGTGCGGACGAAACACAAGCGTTTGATGACGAGCATATAGATGACAGGCAAAACTAATATTGTAACGCTAGATACAACAAAGGCGTTTGGGCATGGGGTTAATACAACCACACATCCAAACGCCTTTATTAGTTGGAATGAAGTCAAATCAGTATGTTTTTGCCATTCCACCCTATCATCATTTTATTATGTTCATTTAGTAGCTCTCGTGCGGCCGTAGGAATTTCTTTATACCTAGCTTTCCATGTATCTTTGCTTGCTTCCATCTCGACCCCAAAGACCTTTAGTGATAAACCCTGTACAATTCTTCGTTCTGCATAGGCATGAGGGCGTGTTTTATCATCAGTCGTAGCCATGTTCCCAAGAAAGTGAAAAAACGTGTTCATCTCTTTATGATAAATCAATTCCACAAGTTTAGCACGGTACTCCAAATCCACACTATTCATTTTTCGATGACTTTTTTTGTCGAAAAAATGTTGACCCTCATGCTTTAGTAGGCTTACCTTAAACTCATCTCGCTCGATATCATATTTTTCTTTGAAATACGTACACCCTTTTTTTGTAACCCAACCGCCTGTACCGATTTCACCCATAGACAGGTAATCGACCCAGCCCCTTGTAATTAAACCATCCATTTCAACAACTTCTATTTCAACCTGCCCGTCGGGCAGGTCAACTGTTTCCTTACGAGCTGTCTGCTTGCGCCATAAAACCAAGTTGGGATAAATGTCTACCGTACCAAAAATCGCATGATAACCATATTGCTTAAAAAACCTTGGCACATGAACATGCAGCGACAAATAAGCCAGCCGCTTTGAGAACTTCGCAATAAAGCCTGCCCTTGGAAAAAACGGTTTTAACTTTTGCACAATGGCATTTTCAGCCTCCACCGTTGTGGGGTTAGTTTTTAACATCCATTTTAAGAAATCTTCATAAATGCGCAAAAATGAAGCAATGCGCTTGTCATCGGCTTCTAGCAAATATGTATCACCTTCAAATACGCTCTTGTATTTTTCAAGTAGTTTATGACTATCATCAAATTCTGCCAAATAAGAAGCAATTTTGTTGTAGTCGCCAAGCAAACAAAGGCTGATATACTTATCCCTGTCAACGTTATTCACGATTTACCTCCCTTTATCTGATGCGCATATAAATTTTTTTGCAAAATCATATCACAATTGCAGTATAGCTCCAGATTTGTTCATCCAAAACTAAAAAGAGCATTTAGATGGTGCGTTGTATCAATTTCACCATCCAAACGCCCTTTTTAAGCGCAGCAAACCTACCAGTCGCTATCATCGTCATATTGCATAATACCTTCCAGCGGCGCGTCCCATGGGTCAACTTCGCTGGGTTCTTCTATTACGCTTTGTGGCTCGTTGTCTGGAAGATTATCCATATCTTCTTCGTCATCGTCGTACTGCATGACACCCTCCAGCGGCGCGTCCCACGGGTTGCTCTCGCTGGGTTCTACCACCGCTTTTTGTGGGAGGCTGCTGGAGATGCTGTCTATTTCTTCATCACCATACTGCATCGTGCCCTCTAATGGCTGGTCCCACATATCGTGTATCGGGGCTTGGGCAGTGGGCTCTTGCACCTCAAATGTTTGAACCTCAACTTCCTCCGGTTCGATATTTTCGGCGGCGAGGGCAGTATCCACTGCCTTTTTTTTGCGGCGACGGCGTTTACGCTTACGGCGGGGGGCTTCTTCAGCAGGAATGGCTTCCGGCTCTGGCTCGATTTTTGATTCCGGCTCTATCTCCGGTTCTGGTTCTATCTCCGGCTCTGGTTCGATTTCTGGTTCTGGTTCTATCTCCGGTTCCGGTGCTACTTCCGGTTCTGGTTCTATCTCCGGTTCTGGTTCTATCTCCGGTTCTGGTTCTATCTCCGGCTCTGGTTCGATTTCTGGTTCTGGTTCTATCTCCGGTTCCGGTTCGATTTCCGGCTCCGGTTCGATTTCTGATTCTATCTCCGGTTCTGGCTCACTTTCCGGTTCTGGTTCTATCTCAATTTCTGGTTCTGATTCTACTTCCGGCTCCGGTTCTACTTCCGGTTCTGGTTCTATCTCCGGCTCTGGTTCGATTTCCGGTTCCGGTTCTATCTCCGGTTCTGGTTCGATTTCTGATTCTGGTTCTATCTCCGGTTCTGGCTCACTTTCCGGTTCTGGTTCGATTTCCGGCTCCGGTTCTACTTCCGGCTCCGGTTCTACTTCCGGCTCCGGTTCTACTTCCGGCTCCGGTTCTACTTCCGGCTCCGGTTCTATCTCCGGTTCTGGTTCGACCTCTGGTTCTGGCTCAATTTCTGGTTCTGGTTCTATCTCCGGTTCTGGCTCACTTTCCGGGGTTTCCTCAACCAAAACAGGAATAGCTTCTTCTTCCGGCAAAGCCCCTACCGTAACCTTATTTTCGTTATTGGTAATACTCGCAATCACACCATCCCGCATGTGAATAACCTGGTCGGCATAGCACGATATCTCTGTATCGTGGGTTACAATAATCAAAGTCTGCTGATGCTTGCGGGCAATGCCAGTAATCATATCCATCATTTCAAACGTGGTTTTGGTGTCTAGGTTACCTGTAGGCTCGTCTGCAAATATAACCTGCGGGTCATTTACAAATGCACGCGCAATACTCACGCGCTGCTGCTGCCCACCAGAAAGCTCGCTGGGTTTATGCCGCCAGCGTTTACCAAGCCCAACGGCTTTTAACATTTGGTATGCCGCGTCTTCACGCTTACGCTTAGACACTTTGCGGAATATCAGTGGCAGCGTTACATTTTCCAACGCGGTTAGGGTAGACAATAAATTATACGACTGGAAAACAAAGCCTACATACTGCTGGCGATACAACGCCAACTGGGACTCATTTAACGATTCCAATGGCCTACCTTCAAAAAGGATGCTGCCGCTGGTTGGCTTTTCTAACCCAGCCAACAAATTTAAAAGCGTCGATTTCCCCGAACCGGAAGTACCCAGCAAGCAGTAAATCTTCCCCTTTTCAAAGGTCAAATTGATATTATCTAAAGCGACAATACGCGATTCACCCATAGGAAATACTTTACATACATTGCGTAAATCAAATAAGGTTTTCAGACAAATTCCACCCTTTTTTACTATGCTTTTCATACGAAGTCGTTTATTATAATTATATCAGACTTTTTGAGAAAAAGAAAATTCAATCTTTATAGAAAGTTGAGATTTATATGGCAAATAGGCTTATTGGCGGAATTGAGGTTATTGTTAGCGATGACGACCGATATCTGCAAATAAACGACATTAGTGGTTCAGATTTAATGGAAATATGGGAACAAATTAAAACCGACTATGCGCTATACGAAAAATGGATTTGTTATCACAATTATACAAAAATTCCATTTGCATTATTAGACGACATAGGCGCGGTTCTTTTAGATGACTGTATCGAAACGCACTTGATTGCCGATAGCCTTATATGTTCAGATATGTCCGGTGTTGTGCGTATTACAGAGGATAATTTTGACGAATTTGCGGCTTATCATCGCAAGTGCAACCCAGACTGCGGTGCCCAACCCGAACGAATCCGGCGCAACCTTTCCCATTGGGGTATTTTTGCATTGCTAACAAATAACCGGATTACAGACTACATAATACTTGCCATGGGAAACCCAGAACAAGCAGAGGTTTTTTGCATACAATCGGCCGATAGTGCAAAATGCAAGGCATTAATTACATGTGCCGCCAAGTATGCCTTTGGCACTGGGAAAAAAGATATTTTGTACATGGCAGATGACAATACAATTGCATACCAAGCGGCCATATCGGTGGGGTTTACCAACACCGGGTTTTATAAAGGATACGCCATCACAAATTCCAGATAAGCCTGAAGTTTTTTTATTGGTGAAATTGCACTAATAAGCGAGTGGTTGTAGTGCCAAAGATGTACATAATAAGACTGATATCAGGTGTTTTTAATGATGGGTGAGACGTGATATTAGACAAAAAGACGCAATGAAAGAATCCCGAAATGGCGAATTTGTCAAAACGGGTTATTCTTTTTGGGAACAAATAAGGTTTTGGGCAGAATTGTGTTGCAATATGTACGTGGCCATGTATAATACAGCTAATGGGAAGTCGTTTTAATTATTTTGTTTATCTGAATGAGAAAATGCGTGGCGATTGCATATCATTGCGAGGAACGCAACAAACGCTTCCCACGCTAACCCGGAATCTAGCCGTATAATAAATCTTTTGCTTAGGAGGGAGGATATGAGATGGCGCAGGTGTGTATAGGCGATATATTACGCCAGTATCATCTGCGAAGTAAGCAAGATACATGTTTCTAAAAATCGTATAATACAAAAATTTTAGGAGGCAATTATGAAATCGCGAAAATTATTGGCAATGTTAATGGTAGTTGTATTAGTGATTGTGTCCGCTATGCCTGTAGTGATGGCAGAAAATGAACAACACGAAATAGGCAATATAGTTGAGTATATAAATTTTTATGACTTGGGCATAGTTGATGTTTTTTGCGAACACACAGGCTTGAACATGGAAATTTTGAATTGCCCAGAGCAGTTGGAATGGTTTTTGTACAGTCGCGAAAGAATGTATCTGCAACAGCCTGCGATAGAAGCTTATAATCTTTTAATGCGTGAGTTTATAAGTGATAGCAATGGTTGGAGAGAGTTTGTCTACAGAGATGATTATGCTGGTGCTTTTATAGATGAAAACAACAATCTGGTGATTCAACTGACTAGCACAGATGCATACATAGTTGCATTCTACAACGCCCTTGTTGAGTATAGTGATGTTGTAAATTTTGCAGAAGCGGCTTTTTCGTTCAATGAGTTAAACGAGTTTGGCAGGTTTTTTGTAGATGTACTATATGAGAGTAATCTGCAAGTGATATCACACGGCATTGATACTATTAATAATGCGTTTAGCATATCGCTGTACTATGCAGACGTGGACAGTGTGGCTTTTGCTAATAGTTTTAGCATGATGGCAAGGGCGTTGCCAGTGCCGATTTCCATTGAATTACGCGGACATTTGGATATAGGGCAACAAGAAGAGCGAGCGGTCAATGTTGAGACGGAAATGTTAAATGGCATTGCACCCACAAGCGTATTTAATAATTTACTTGCGGGCGGAACTGGCATTGGATCAGGACATGCAAATACTTTTTCTGTAGGTGCAACCGGAATTAGCCCGGGTGGAAACGCACTTGTCACAACAGGACATTTTAATGGCATCAGCGTAGGATTGCCAGTGCGTAGAAATGGTGTTGAGATAGGAACAGTGATGGTATTTAGACACGGATCTTTTAGTGGTGGGAACCCAGGAACGTGGCATGGCGATTGGGCTATTGTTAGGTTGAATGATAGAGGATCTGAACTAATGACCAGCTTTTTGCGAACTGGTGAGCGTCTAGGCTCTATATCAAATTCTTGGATATCGCCAGTTGGAACCTTTGTAGCAGGAACAGGCATGACAACGCTCTCATGGGGTGGTGTAGTTGCACGTATTAATCAAGAGTTTTACCCTGGACGTATTAATATCACTACGGGCATTTCATTTGTAACCCCTAGTGGTTCTAATAGACCTAGTAGTGGGGACAGTGGAGGAACGATTGTGAGTGGATTCTCAGCCGCAGGCGGTGGATTGATTTTCGATGGTGTGTACACAGGCAGGTTATTACATCAAAATACAGGTGAAATCGCCTATTGGGTATATACCCCTTATCATTGGTTTGCACATTGGTTTGGTCCTCGTTAAGTGTTGTCACCAGAAAATTCGAGAGCAAAATATTTTTTGCTGCTTTTAGTTATAATGCCACTTATCGTTGTAATAATTTTTTGGTTTCATAATGAGTACCATTTAGATTCAGGCACAAATATGCTCGAAAATCATGAATCGGCTGATATCAAAATTTCATACGCCACAACAGATTCAGAAAATACGAGTTGGTCAAGGGGAAGCACTTGGTACTTTCTACCCCTTGACCTAGAGTTTACCTCTAATTTATACCTGCGCTTTATTGAGCGTGAGCAATTTTATGTTGCAGAAGATGTGCAAACCATCGTCAATGATAATGTTTACGTAGATGATCATATCTGGTTTACTGACAAAATCCATTTCAAAATTGTAAATATCTCAAATTATCATTATTATTTTGCTCAATCAAGAAGGGTTGCAAAACTAATTGATGGTGAATGGTTTGGCTTGCATGGGCATGCAATAGCCGTTAATGACTGGCTTGGCGTGCTACATGCCAATGAAAGTATAGAGTGGTACCTTTGGCCTACGGGACTCTTCCCCGAAGGCTACATCTTTGACGGCGGCACATACAAACTCATAAAACCTGTATGGCGCGAATATCTTAGCCGCGAGTATACCACCTGGGCATACCTTATAGTCCAGCTCGATTAAAAACTAACAACCTCAAAAGTAGAACCTAGCTAGGTTCTACTTTTTTTGTGCTTATATTTACACTATGGGTAAAACTAATGATATTATAAAGACATACAAATCCTACAAAAAATCTTACCCGCAAAGGAAGTGCGTTAAATATGCGCAAAATACATAGAAAAGGTTTTTCACTTTTGTCGATATTATTGCTATCTATTGCCACTATCATTTTAATATTTAATATCGGACAGTATTTTGATGCCGAAATGAATACCGGTGGAAACGATGAGTCCCAAATAAGCTGCAAACCAGCTGAGGACGGCACCCTATGCCTGGCAGCAGAGCCAGAAGACAATAACTACTCACACGATATCACTTGGTACCTACTGCCTCTTGACCTAGAGTTTACGCCCAATGTATACATGCATTTCATAAAGCGCGAGCCATTTTACTTTATTCATAGAGTGCATACTGTCGTTGACGGAAACGATTATATACGTGAATATACTTTGTCTATGGATAAACTCCACTATGAAATCGGGAACACTTCGGATTATTATTATACCTTTGGTCAATTGCAAATGGTTGCAAAGTTAGTTGATGGCGAATGGTTTGGCTTGCACGGCTATGGAGTGGCCGTTTTGGGCTGGGCGGTCGAAATGGCGCCTCACGCGTATGGCGGTCAGCGGAGCTTTGAGCATATACCAGCTCTTTTCCCCGAAGGCTATGCCTTTGACGGTGCCACGTATAAACTCATCAAACCAGCGACACGCTACGATGCGCCGCGTAACCATACCACCTGGGCATACCTTATAGTCCAGCTCGATTAAGAACCAACAACCTTAAAAGTAGAACCTAGCTAGGTTCTACTTTTTTTGTGCTTATGTTCACACTGTGGATAAAATACAAGACATTAATTACATTTGCCGCAAAGCATGCCTTTAGCACCGGGTTTTATAAAGGATACGCCATCACAAACTCCAGATAAGTTTAGAATTTTTTTATTAGTAAAATTGCACTAACAAGTGGGTGGTTGTGGCGCAGAAGATGTACATAATAAGACTGATATCAGGTGTTTTTAATGATGGGTGAGACGTGATATTAGACAAAAAGACGCAATGAAAGAATCCCGAAATGGCGAATTTGTCAAAATGGGTTATTCTTTTTGGGAACAAATAAGGTTTTGGGCAGAATTGTGTTGCAATATGTACGTGGCCATGTATAATACGGCTAATGGGAAGTCATTGTGATTGTTTTGTTTAGCTGAATGGGAAAATGACATTACAAGGTGGGACTATGTATGTATGATTGTAACTATGATTCTACACCTTTTGTTGGTTGGGTAGGGATTATGCCGTTAGGTGGTGTCATCGGCAGCGGAGATTGTGAAGGCTTGTTTCCGCCTATCGACCCTTGATTAGCTTCGCCTGCCTACTCGGGCAGGATTTTTTGACTAGAGAGGAGTAGCCAGCATGAATATGGCTGAAACAAAAAGTGGGATAGTTGACGAGTTTTTGCGATTTAAAGGTTTAAGAGATGTGGTTCAGCTAGATAAGTTTATTAATCGTATAGAGGTTGCTATGGGAAATGGAACAAGCCCAGACCCAGACCTTCTGTATATAGTTACAACCTTACGTGCTGTCTATGAAGAATGTACAACAAGTGATTTTTTAAAGTGCAAAACTGTTGCTGAACCAATATTTATTTGGTTAAATAACAAGGCAGACTGGTCTTTTGCGAACATTGCTATTTTAAAAATAGTCATTTGCTATACTAACACCTACAAGCTAGCCCATACTCTCGCGCAAAAGGCTCTTGAAGCGTTAAAGTACAATTATGCTACTGAAAAATACCAGCGAGATATCATCTATACAATTTACTTTAACATGACATTCCGCCTACTACGCGCAAAATACTACGACATCGAAAACCCCGAAGAGCAAAAAGTAGAAATTGACAAAATTCAAGATTTGTTTGGCCAATATTTGGGATTAAGCAGAGAAATGGTTCCATCAACCACTCAGCATATCGCGCCCATGATGCTCAACATCCGCGAAGCCCTTTTCAACAACGACTGCGATGGCATCGTAAAACACTTGGAAGCTTTGCGCCGCTTTGCCGACAAACCAACCTACCTTGCTATGCGCCTAGAGGTGATTGAACACTTAGGTTCAAAAATTCAAAACTTGACAAACCCTTTGTACAACTTATTGGTTGGTAGCAGAATACAGTACTATCGTAGGCAAAAACTAAAAAGCACCAAAGAACTTGCCCAGTACTTGGGTACCAGTGTTACGGTAGTCAATAATATCGAATCTGGCTGGCGCGGGGCAAGCCCAGAGCGGCTTTTTAGTATTGCTAAATTTTTAGATGTGGAAATAGAAAACCTAAATGGCCATAGCCGTACAACAAAATTTGTAGATGCAGCAGACCCATATCTGGAAGACATGAAGAAAATCTTTGATAAACTAACGGATAAATCCAAAGAATTTATCGTGGATGTTGCTAAAAAACATTCAAAATTTGTGGGCGTATCACAAAACAGCGACGATGACAGCACCGACAATGAAGAATAAACCCCAAAATGTAACGTTCATTTCCGCACTAAAACTACAATGATAAATACCATCAAAAAATATATCCAACAAGCCAGATCATTTTTAATGGTTTGGCTTGTTGAGTCTATTGACGGAGTAAAGCGTAGCACGATATTAAAAGTTATCTGCGTAATCTTACTTATTTATTTCTGTTATGTCGGTGTACGAAGCATAATATTCAACAATTACAACCCTTATGAAGTGTTTGTCTGCGGGCTGCCACCTAACGATTACACCGCCCAAAACGGCCACAGTTTCGCAGAATATGAGCAAGACATATACAATGAGCCGAGCTATAGCGATATCCGAGATTTGCCCGAAACCATCAATCCCTGGTATTCTTGGCCAGAAGCATTTTGGGATTTGCCCCATACTTGGGGCAAGCGTCCGTTTAGTATAGATTTGGAACTTAGCGCAAATGTCTATATGCGCTTTATTGAGCAAGAACAGTATACCGGTCGCATTCGTTATGAAATGGTAAATACTTCAGATTATTACTACAATTATGGCTCGTTTCGCGGCGTTGCAAGGCTAATTGACGACGAGTGGTATGTGTACTATGGATATCTTTTATTTCGGACACTCATATTGTACATCTTGTATCCACATGCAAGCATTGAGAGGTTCGTTCACCCGTCAACGGAGTTCCCAGAGGGCTATATTTTTGATGGGGGTAGTTACAAGTTTATAAAAGAAATATCTCGGGGGCAGAATCCTCGCGAAAACCGATTTTGGACATACTTCATAGTCCAGCTCGATTAAAAACCAGTAATCTTAAAAGTAGAGCCTAGCTAGGTTCTACTTTTTTTGTGCTTATCACTGGGCAAAAAGATATTTTGTACATGGCAGACGACAATACAATTGCATGCCAAGCGGCCATATCGGTGGGGTTTACCAACACCGGGTTTTATAAAGGATACGCCATCACAAATTCCAGATAAGCCTGGAGTTTTTTTATTGGTGAAATTGCACTAATAAGCGAGTGGTTGTAGTGCCAAAGATGTACATAATAAGACTGATATCAGGTGTTTTTAATGATGGGTGAGACGTGATATTAGACAAAAAGGCGTAATGAAAGAATCCCGAAATGGCGAATTTGTCAGAACGGGTTATTCTTTTTGGGAACAAATAAGGTTTTGGGTAGAATTGTGTTGTCAATGCATTACAGCAAATCGACGCGCATTTCGACTGGATCGGTATCCATCTTAAATGTTTTATATACAATGATAAACGAGCCTGTTGTTGAGCAAATGGCACGGGCTTACAGGGACTTTTTTTGAGAATCGCAATAAGATTATCTTGAAAATCGTCCGCAAATGTGATACCGTTGTACTACGTAATTATGTTCGGAGGGGGAGCATTTATGAAAAACAATAAATTGGTTGCCCCTGTGCTTAAATGGGTTGGCGGCAAACGGCAATTACTCGATACACTCACTCCATTACTTCCTAAGAGGATTAATGCATATTGCGAGCCGTTTGTAGGCGGTGGTGCGTTGCTATTTAAGATGCAACCAAAATCTGCATACATAAACGATATTAACGAAGATTTAATTCGTGTTTACAATGTTATAAAAAATGATGTTGAAGCACTCATTATCGCTTTAGAAGATTTCAGAAACGAAGCCGACTATTTCTATAACATTAGGGATTGGGATAGGGATAAGGAAAGATACTGTTTGCTGTCTGACATTGAAAAAGCTGCTCGTGTGATTTACCTAAACAAAACTTGTTATAATGGTTTGTTTAGAGTCAACAATGCTGGCGAGTTTAATTCTCCGTTTGGTAATTACAAAAATCCGAATATTGTAAATGCTCCAACACTTCGGGCAGTTAGTTCATACTTCAACAATGCAACAATTAATTTGACATCTTCTGATTATGCCGAGGTATTAAATGCATTACCGAGAAATGCTTTTGTTTATCTCGATCCGCCATACGATCCTGTTTCTGATACGTCCAGTTTTACTGGCTACTCAAGAGGCGGATTTTCTCGTGATGAGCAAATTAGACTACGTGAATGTTGCGATGAATTAAATGAAAGAGGCGTAAAGTTTATGCTTTCAAATTCTGCAACAGATTTTATTAAAGAACAATATGAAGAATATAATATAACCATAGTACAAGCAAAGAGAGCAATCAACTCAGACGGAGCTAAACGAGGCGAAGTCGATGAAGTGGTGGTGAGAAATTATGAGTAGTTCTCCCAAAAGCCTTAATGAGATTGCATGGGAAAAATTGTTTGCTCAATACAACATACTTGATCAAGTTTCCTCGCAAGGCAGATTTGAAATTTCCGCTACTCAAATAAAAGAATTTAGAGAACCACGCCTAATGGCGAAGTTTGATCACGTAATAAATTTGCCTAAAATTTTTTCAGATAACAAGTTAGCGATACTCCCTATATCAAGAGGTGACTACGTTATCTCAAATTTTAATGCGTATCATAAATTCGAGTCCGATAACTCACCGATAACCAGAGTATCCCTACCGACTTATATACAAAGTTTGGATTCCAACAAAATCCCAAGCGAAGCGATCGCCTTGAATTGTGCTGTAGCTACTGGAATCATTGCCGAATTTTTGCAAGATGAAGATATTATACCCACAGTTTCGGGTCGTATGGGTTCGGGTTCGTTTTCCTTCAATATCATTAACTCGAATAGCGGCTCGCCTTGTTCTGTTCAAGTCAATAATGCCCAAATTGAAATTGATGCTGCCTATGAAGGTGTGGGCAGTTTAGCATTATTTGAAGCCAAACGTGACTTATCTGACGATTTTCTCGTTCGTCAACTTTATTATCCATTTAGACTATGGCAAAATCGTGTCACTAAGCCTGTTAGACCGCTCTTTCTCGTATATTCAAATGGCATTTATCGATTATATGAATACACGTTTCAAGATGTGAATAACTACAATTCGTTGGTCTTGGTTAATCAAAAGAATTATTCAATAGAAGATACCGCGATCGAAATTACAGATATTCAAAATGTGTTGCGCCAAGTAAGGAATGTTCAAGAGCCACATACACCATTCCCACAAGCTGACAGTTTTGAGCGTGTTATTAATATTTGTGAACTTCTAAACGAGCAAGAATTAAGCCGTAATGATGTAACAGAGCAATACGCATTTGATGCAAGGCAAACGAGTTACTATACTGATGCGGCAAGGTATCTTGGATTGCTTGAAAAGAAAAAGGACGGAATAATGCCTATATATACACTTAGCGAAACAGGTAGGCGTATTCTGAATTTGAATTTCAAGCAAAGGCAATTAGCGTACTGTGATTGCATATTATCACATAAGGCATTTAGAGATACCTTGCAAAAATATTTTGAAAGTGGAAATATGCCGCAAACGGAAGAAATAGTCCAAATCATGAAATGCTCAAACCTTTACAATGTAG
>Ga0136643_10000322_pt1 | contig 52072 bp, 36 predicted proteins | sample TergutLab28metaG_FD_96883 | JGI IMG/M metagenome (GOLD analysis project Ga0136643, IMG submission 96883) | Labiotermes labralis P1 segment gut microbial communities from Petit-Saut dam, French Guiana - Lab288 P1 (version 3) (version 3) | ecosystem: Host-associated > Arthropoda: Insects >... | reverse complement strand
AGGAAGGGAAAAGACACTATCAGGCAAAACTCCAAGAAGAAAAACTAAAATCTTGGAAAGAATTTTGCTCCCATACCACTGACTCCAACCCTTGGAACGCGGTGTACAAATTGGCATCTGGGAAACTGCAAAGTAAAACTACATTGTCAACTCTCAAAACCCAAAATGGAACCTACACGATGGACATAGTAAGCACAATGAAACACATGATGGAATAATTCATACCTGAAGACAGTGAGAGTAGCGACAGTGTATATCATAAATCCATCAGACAACTGGCAGTAGAACCTCTTGACACACTTGATGTATAATTCACAAAGGAGGAGATACTGGCGGTGTCAGAAAAGTTTGATCCAAGCAAAACACTGGGAGAGGACGGCTTGAACAGTGATGTACTCTCGAGTGCCTAAGGAAAGGATACTTCCCTAAACAAAGGAAACGCTCAATAATAATTCCCATAGTTAAGCCAGGGAAAGATGGAAGTACAGAAGTAACCAAATATCGACCTATTATTCTATTAAATGTAGGCGGAAAAGTTCTTGACAAACTGCTAATCAACAGGATCAATCACCATGTTTTCTCCAACAGCCTTCTATATGAAAATCAATACGGATTCTTCCCTCAGAAAAGCGTAATTGATGCAGCACTGGCCACTAAAGGATTTATACGGGAAACCCTACAAAAAAACAATTGTGTGATAATGGTAAGTTTGGACATTTGGGGGGCATATGATGCTGCTTGGTGGCCAAGCATACTAAGTAATTTGCACGACCTTCGTTGCCCAAAAAATCTGTACGCCCTGTATCTGAACTACTTCAGCGACAGGGTAGCAACCCTTCACACAAACACACACACAGTGAGAAGAACAGTGACAAAAGGCTGCCCCCAAGGTTCATGCTGTAGCCCAGGTTTCTGGAACATCATGTACAACGCTCTTTTAAACTTAGAGTTTTCAATTCACACTAAAGTAATAGCCGTTGCAGATGATCTCGCAATTATGACAACAGGTAATATTCTGTCAGAAGCAGAAGTGTATGCAAGCTCACAACTTGCTAAAATAGAAAAATGGGCAAAAGAAAACAAAATGCAGTTCAATGAAACCAAATCAAAGGCAATGCTGTTAACTTGGAAGAGGAACAATAAAAATATTAACATATACCATAACAATAGAAGACAGGAAGTGGTGAAAGAAATGAAATATTTAGGAATCTACTTTGACAGTCGGCTTACATTTGACAATCACATTAAATATATAGCTGAAAACTCCACTAAACTGATTCACATGCTAGGCAGATCTGCAAAACTTCATTGGGGTCTAGGCCACAAATCGATTAAAACAATTTACGAAGGGGCACTGATTCCTCTATTAACGTACGGAGCCCCTGTTTGGGATAAGGCTGTAGTAAAACAAAGAAACTTACACATGTTGCAAAGAGTACAGAGACTGATAAATATTAAAATCATGAAGGTGTACAGAACTATTTTTTTCGAAGCTTCATGTATGATGGCTGGAGTTCCACCCATAGGAATTGTAATAGAGGAGAAGGTGAGGGTGTACAAAATAAAGCACAACACAGAATGAAGTGAACATGATTTCAACATACCATTGCTGATTAAGGAATGGCCTCATCCTGCATGGTGACTGAACATAATGGAAATATATGACTCAACACCGTACTCCATAGAGATCTATACAGACGGAAGCAAAATTGGAGGCAAAGTCGGAGTAGGAGCGGCCATATATGTGGACCAAGTGCTGAAAAAGCATTGCAAATATAAGCTACAAAACTGCTGTTCAAACAATCAAGCTGAACAAATAGCAATTTTGAAGTCACTGTAAGAACTAACATCCCTTTCAGACCACAACGCTAGAACAGTAGCCATCTACACCGACAGCAAGGTGATCTTAGCCTCACTGAGAAACAATTTTATACACAGCCCCTTAATAGAAGAAACATGACACAAGGTTCGACAACTCATGACGCAGAACTGGTCGATTCACTTCGGGTGGGTGATGACACATAATGGAATCGAGGGGAATGAGCTGGCGGACAAACTCGCCAAAGAAGCAGCCGAGGATGACGGTGAACTAAACATAGTATACAATAGGATACCAATAACAACAACTGCCACTGAATTAAAGAAGGAAGGGCTCACAAAGTGGCAGAGACAATGGGAAAGCACCAACAAAGGAGTGCTATGCAGATCGTTCTTCCCAACAGTAGAACAGAGACTAAAACTGAAAATACCAATAACATCGGAGTTCACAGCTATTGTCTCTGGCCATGGGAAAACAAAATCATATCTCCACAGGTTCAAATTAATAGATAATCCAATGTGCCCCTGTGATGAGGGGACTCAGTCATCAGAACACTTAATATACTTGTATGACTGCAAAATATTAGAATTCCAAAGGAATAATCTGAAGCATCAAATAAAGTCCAGCGGAGGAACCTGGCCCACCAACAACAGCAACTTGACAGCAAAATACTCACACACATTTTCAAGATTTATCAAATCGATAGATTTCAATAAACTGCAATAGAATATACAATGGCTCTCAATTGTACATACCAGGATACACAACATGCAATGCTTAATTTCGAGAAGTTTACATAAGCACCGTTTTAGTGACAGATTACTAGAACTAAAGACACTAACCCAAGCAAACTGGGAAGGCAAAATAGTTTCGACCACAAACATTGTAATTACAGTACTTAAAAAGTAGTAATATCTATGAACAACAGCCAACTGTTAGATAAATCAATTATTAAGTTTACAATTGCTTTTCTCTAAGCAATAATGTACTTTAATATAAGAAAACCAAAACATGTATTACTGTGTAATGGGGAGGGGGGGGACCACACACACACACACACACACACACACACACACACAAGCGCGCATGCGCGCACATACACAAAATTGAATCACATTGTGTATTTTGACACTTGACCATGTTCCTGGCATGCCTGTCATCTTTAAACTCATTATGCAGTAACACATGTTCATGGTGCACTTTCATGGATGTATGACACTCTACATATGCTTTTCACATGGTGAAATCTACACATGCATGATGCTGTTTCATGTGAGACATATGATTACCATTTTTTTTGTAACTTCCATACAGGACACATGTTACAGAATAGTAATGCCCCATGTGCCTAGGTGTATCCACTATGCCCTTGTAAGAGAGAAGGGACAGATGAGGCTCACTAACATTGCCCAAGAACTTGACTTTTTCTGGGAAGTGTGCACATCGTTCAAAACCAACTAGACACCAAGAAAGTGTATGAAAGAACCCCACAGATGATCATAAGGCTCCATGTACTGGACTCTCATGAATTTGACAGATTATGCTGATCAAGGAGCATATTCTGTACTGCATTGTTCCAGGGGAAGAAAGAATGGTATCAGTATGGAAGAACAAGGCACTAGTCTCTACGGACCACATGGGTGAGATTCTTGTGTATTTCCTTAGCTGTGGTGTCACTGTAAATGATGTACACTTATCAGGCCATAGTAGGCCATTCATTTCAGCAGATCTGGGTTGCTGCACCGTAGCATCATCACTTTGAACAATACTATCAGGCCCTACACTGCAACCCAACTTGTAACTGATAAGGTTGCTCAAGCTGGGAGATCATGTATCACCCTCCATATAATCTCAGTCTCATACCCAGTGATTTCCATCTCTCTGGGCACCTACAGAAGCACCCAGTTCGCAAGTGATTTGCAACAGACTCTAACATAAACCCGCTGTCACCATTAAATCACAGATACATTACACCAACTTTTCTATTCCAAGATATAATCCTTGGCATGGTGCCACGGTGCGACAAATGCTTAAATGTCAATGGCGACTATGTGGAGGTCCCATGTGTACCATCTGCCATTCATGTACCTCGTATTCATCAAAATCAGAATGATGTTCTCAGCATCAGTGTTTATTACGAGGGTGATCCCAAAAGTAAGGTCTCCAAGTTTCTTAGAAATAGAAAGAAACATTTATTTTCAATAATTGATACATCATTTTAAAGTTTGAACACTCCTCTATTTTTCTACATAATTGCCATTTTGGTCGATGCATTTTTGTAGGCGCAGAGGCAGTTTTTGTATGCCCATGTCATACCTGCTCGCCGCCATTTCGTTGAGGAAGTGTTGGACTGCAACTTTCACCTCGTCATCGTCGCTGAAGCACCTTCCGGCCAAATATTCTTTCAATTTAGGAAACAAGTGGTAGTCACAGGGTGCCAAGTCCGGACTATAGGGTGGGTGGGTGATGATGTCCCATCCAAACTGATCCAGGAGAACAACGGTTTGACGGGCGACGTGGGGGCGAGCGTTATCGTGGAGAAGGCATATGTCCTTTGTCAGCATTCCTCTTCTCCGGTTCTGAATAGCCCGTCTGAGTTTTTTGAGTGTCTCACAATACCTGTCAGCATTTATTGTGGTCCCACGCGCCATGAAGTCGACCAACAATACCCCCTTTCGATCCCAAAACACAGATGCCATGGCTTTGCCGGCAGACTGTGTTGTTTTGAATTTTTGCGGCTTGAGCGAAGAGGAATGCCGCCACTCACGTGACTGTTGTTTGGTCTCAGGTGTGAAGTGGAACGCCCGGGTTTCGTCACCCGTGACAATCGAATCCAAAAAATTGTCGTTTTCGTCTGTGTAGCGCTGAAGAAATTCCCGTGAGGAGTCAATGCGTTGCCGTTGGTGGTCTTCTGTGAGCATGCGTGGGACCCATCTTGCGCACACCTTCTGATATTCCAACTTTTCAGTCAAAGTCTTACCAATGGTGCTTCGAGAAACCTCAGGAACCAAAATGCAGAGATCATCGAGAGTGATCCTCCGATCTTGATGCATGATTTGTTCAACCTTCGCGACTGTCTCGTCAGAAATTGACGGTCTCCCGCTTCTTTCATCGTGAATTTCCGTGCGACCAGCTGTAAACTCCCTACACCACTTACGAACGTTTTTGACATCCATGCACGACTCTCCATACACTTCCGTCAATTGGCGATGAATTTCGATAGGTTTAACGCCTTTTGCGTTCAAAAACCGAATTACTGCTCGAACTTCGCACCTGGCGGGAGCAGCAAGCAGAAGCTCCATTAAAAACGGCTGCAAAGCCAAGACAGAGCGTCCTAGCGGGCTGAGCGACGGCTTGTTTGGCAGTGGGGGGACCAACAAACACAGCGGTGTGGCCAACAGTCACGCGAACAGTTTCCCTGCAGCCCCAGAATTATGGAGACCTTACTTTTGGGATCACCCTCATACCTTATTTTTTGCATTCCCTTTGTACTTCAAGAATTCAATAGCAGAAGTACCTGCCCTTCTATACATATGAAAAACCTATAAGTCACCATGATCTCTTGAAATGGACAAAAGGAACAGTAAACTGTGCATTAATGAACGTTTCTTGCATATATGTGATGACCACAGGGGTCTATAATGTTGGATGTTACAGCTCTGAACAAAATACACTTGTATACAGCCAGATGGATGGGTTATTGCTAGTGCAACCAACTCTACTGCACAGAGGTGTATTATTCCTGTACCATGTCAGTTTCTGTACAGTGTAAGGAAAGCAAACTCAGCAGTGAACTATACATATGATTACTGAAACTGATGCTAAGTATTTGAATTTACATGTTATATAGCAATGTTACCAAACAGCACTACATGTAGAAAGATCACACATGGCATGTTCTCTAACAAATTCCAAAGGCTGTGGAAACTTGTGTCCATCAGCACCAGACATATTCAGCTATATTCTTGAGGCCATGTCAAAATAAATGTAATTTTCCACACAATGAGTGTAATTGTGAGATCTGTGAGTGAACACCACACTTCATCAGTCATAGACCATCTCTTATAATATATAATACTGTTCAGAACAAGAAGAGGATTACATCATTTGAATAATCAAGTCAAGGAGGATGAAAGAAACAAGAAATACATATAGAATATTAATCAGAAAACCTAAGGGATAAAACTGCTTGTGAAACCCAAGAATACAGTGGGTTCAACCATTAAATATAAATAGGGCATGAGGCTAAGGACTGAACTTAAAATGGATGAGGAGAGGATACAGTGGTAGAGCGTAACATAATAAAGAAAGCTTAGTTACAAACCAGGCAGACAGTTTAGCTTATCGAGAATTGACTCTGATCCCTGAGGTTAATTAAAAAAAAAAAGGATGAGTGATGCTAGTTCAAGCAATGACTTAAAGTTTTTTCATGCCATGTAGAAGATAAGGTGAAAAGGGATGACATTACTGTCATCACAGCAGGTTCCACCTAGATGTTGTTACAAAGGGAGAAAATTTTTATGTTGTAATGTATGTTGCAAGAATACAAGATGAAAACTGTAACTAATAACTATAAATTATACCACGTGTTTAAGTATTTCACAGTTTTCCACTGCAATTATATTACATTCAATATACAACAGTAATAATCATGCCATTATCATCTTCCTGCAATGTAGTGTCAGTTTCTGTGATTATTATTAGAATATTGTGTTAAATATATGGAATAGTTAATATTGTGTATGAATGTGACATATTTACTTGTGTTGTACAATCACGGAGTCATGCAATTTCCACCACCAAAAGCTTCCTTTTTGCACAGAAAGAAAATAAATATTTTACAACTTACAGGTACATGACTTTGTGAGATTTTACCTTATTAATTGTGTTAATAAAACCATCCTAGATACAGGGTCACAACCACCATCAGATATGGAAAACAAACGAGAGAGACCAAACATTAAAAACTACAGCACTCAGGTAACAGTGATGGAAATATAAAAAAATCAAAGCCCAGCTGAAAGCAATCCCATACTGCTGGCTACATGAAGTAATATGTCTTGAAATCCAGAACCCCTGAAAAATCCCAGCCATGCTATTAGCGCTTATGACCTTATTCATTTCCATCACTGACCACATCAAACTATTATTACTGCTAACACTTCATTCTCCTGCAGACTGAACTATAGCATTATCATTGTATCAAAATTACAGTTACCAGTTATGAAACAATATTTAGAAAGCTAATAAAAATAACACATTTTTCCTTAAATTTCAATACAACAAACCCTGTGTATGTTGTACTTTAACACTGTAAAATTTAAACTGATACATGAATTATTGTGACATGTAAGTGAGACCAGATCCAGTTCTAACCACTATGTTTCTATTTTAAGGAATATCTGTTCCATGTATTCAAATTTGTCTTGGACTGCTTGGCCCTGAAGATGAAGGCCCTTGATTACTTCAGAATGTCAGAAACTGCTTTCCCATCAACACAGTGGCACACACTAAACACCTGAATCTACTGAAAAATATGCAGGTCTTTCTCAGCCTACTAGTTAAACACATAGGTGATGCACAAACAGACCCTAAATTTTCCTGAAATGGGATGAAAGACATTTTGGATTTAAAATGGTATTGAACACATGACTTACTCAACAGTTGTATCTGAAATATGTAGATACATGGTTAAGAAACAGCAAACCATTATTCACCTTAGACTGTGCTTTATAACTCTGCGCATGTGGATTAGACAGGCTTTTTTCAAGTTCCTTATGTTCATATCGCTGATCCAATTTTAAAGTTTTTTTTCATTATGTATATTTGCTGATTTTCACATAATGTCTGAATTGGATATATCAATTTTTTAACAGTTATACTAAACAGACGGTGATCGAACAGCACCAGTACATCAAAGAAAATATAATAAACTATACAAAATGAACTCATGGATTCTGTAGGTATGTATCTCTGCATTTTGTTTGGTCATTAATTAGCTTTCTTTGTATTTTCTGAATGTCGCACATACATACATTACCATGCAAATACCATAAATAACCAAATACTCAAGAAATTTTTGAGTTCCTGAACATGTGTAAACTGAATCAGTTGGAAAGGCAATTATGAAACTTTTCAGTGTTAAAGAGACACTCACAACCGTAATTATGGAATTTTGCTGATGCCGAATGAGGATCATACAGCTACAACTACAGTCAGAGAACAGGTGGTAGAAGTGTAGCAAAATTACTGCTGAGATTTGAATAAAGGTTGACCAACTAGATGACACTTGCTTTATTATATATTGCTCAACATGTTTCAGACGTTAATATGTCCATCTTCAGGAGCTAGCGAGTACTTGTTGTTGAGATATTTTAATGACAGGTTTGTGATGTCTGCATGTGGTTTAATTAATACAGAGTACTTTGAAGGATTAAATATAATCCATTATGATTAATTACAGTATGAGTGAAGACATTTTTTGTCCTTCAATATATTTGGTTTGAGAGTCAAGGCGATGCCTGAAACTATGTTTGTTATGAATTTTTTCCATCCCATTAATATAAATCAAGATTCAATTTTATTCACCAGCCAAAACCAAACTGAGTAACCCAGTATCAGTGATAGAATCTTGACATAATTCAAAACTTCATGTGAAGTGTTGTGACAACAAGAGGGAACACAATGTTTGCTGTAAATGAGCATACAGCTTGACAGATTAAATTCTGCTGCAACACTTCAAGTTTTGATGTAGTCATACTGGGATTTATGTTTCACAAAATGGAATCTGTTTCTACTTTTTAAGCCATATTCAGCTACACATCAGTCACACTGAACATACAACCTAATTATTCCTTCTTTGCAGGGAATAATTGCTTTTGCATAGAATGTGCTGCACACTTATTTGATCCTATTGAAGACTACAAATATCACTGTTAATAAGAATAAACAGTGAGGTCAAGAAACAGACACATGACACAACATACTGTCATTCCAGTAATGCCTCTAGGTCCATATAACACACAAACTCAGAACCAGCAGCAAGGCTTACTTCTCATGCATTTTAAGAATATTCAGAACATTAGTGTGCATAATAAAAATGTGAAAAAGTTGGAAAGCATATGAGGTGCAGTACTTACAGATGGGCTCTTGGGTAGACCCACTCTTTGACCACATGTAGTAAGGAGATTCACCAAACACTCACGCACACGACCCTGTTTAGGAGGACAAAGTTTTGAATTTTAGAATTGCCTGAATAATACCACTGTAATATCTTGGACTTTAGACCTCTTAGTGCCAGGCTGTATGGGTGGTTGACATTAAAAGTTGATAACCTGTCAAAACAGACATATACAGAGATTCACAGCAAGTACCAATCAAGTTATCCATTGGTGTGACTGCTGCTGAAATTTAGTGGATGATATGGAAACTTAAGACACTAAAAAGGTTGGCCAACATACTGCCCAATGCTACAGCATGCAAGAGTGCCAGCGGCTGACAGACTGACCACCTGGAACTAAGAATTTTACAAACTGTCCCATCATATTCAGTTATCAAAATAAGGGTCTGGTTTACAATGTTGTGTAGTTTTGTGGATGGATACCAGTATTTCAGACAAACCTGCAACATCCACCTTTATCATTTGTCCTTTGAAACAACGGCATTCATCTGCCAACCTGCAGCTCAAATCCTTTTATTATCAACAAACTTAATAAAACAGTAACCAATTATGTAATGTAGATATTCCTTTAAATGACTGTCTTATTTGCAACCATTACTATATCATAAATACAGCAGTGCTAAGACACTGCAAATAACTGCCCAGACATTGCCATGCCGAAGTTTTAAGATTAAAAATGAAATAACCAACATCTATACCATACTGGAATAACACATCCACATCTCACTTTTCCATCCAAACATGTTTAATTTTAAGGGAGATCTGATGTTTACAAAGTATTCGGTATAGGGGAATTGATCTTCTGAGATGTGATGCCATGCAGTTTGGTAGATGGCCACCACTGTTTCAGAAGAACCTGCAGCCTGCCTTAGTGCAAAAGATGGCAGCAACCTTCCCTACAACACTGGTACATATCAAATTTAATAATCACTGGTACATATCTACAACACTGCATGGCATCATATTCCAGAAGACTGTAATATCCAATTTTAAGACAGCTGGCAAAAATTTCAAGCTTCAGATCTGCTGAGACAAACTCTTCTGCAATACTTCAACTTAGCTACTTGTTCACTTGCTGACCAGTTGAATGAAAGTAAGTAACTGACTTTCAAGTCGTGTCCCCTTGTGTAACAGTACATATTCTTTTAAGAGTGTGACATTATACTGGTGACTTAGTTGAACTAATAAAATCACCTGCACAAAACAGGCACCTTTGATTTATTTAGAGCTGTACACATATCTTCAAAATGCAGAGTCATCCTTAAAAAGTTTGGAGTTACAAAACTGGTCAGGCAATTCTTTAATGGAATTTGAAGGTCTATTACACATGCACAAAATCTCGTCATTATTTCCACTTCTAACGCTGAAAACAGAGAAAGGTTTGTAAAAAGTGGATAAAAATGTGAAAAAAGTCAACACACTTTAAGATTCATAAGACAGTGCCACAAAGACATCTGTAAAACATGTACTTGATGTACTGTAATATTCAAATCTATATATGCAAACAAATAAATCTAATAAATCAACACAGTATACAAGGAAACCTGATACATAACATTACACAAGCACAGAAAGACTTTCACAACAAAATAAATAAAAAACTGCCATTTCTATGGAAAGTGACAGAAATACCATAGTTTTACACAGGAAGAAGACTGATTCTATACTCCCACCTTTCAGAATTTATATGCCAATTTAAAGAAATGAGACTTTTATTTAAAAGTTCAGCAATTCTGTTATGTCATTAACAAAATAATGCAAGACAAGTCACAACATAGAAACTGAATACCTGTGACATCCAAGGTCGTTTCCAGCCTGCAATACTTGCATTGTCTGCTGGTGACAAAGACATGGACCGCCTAGGGGAAGCTGCTGATCCACCATTAGTTCCTTTCTCATCTGCTTTGACTAGAAACCGACGTCCAATCACAGGTGTTTGAGAAAGGTCAAACGTGAAATCCATTGTCCGACCTGAATAAGGCACAATAATTTTAAACTATTTGTGTATAGACAATAAAGATCAGAAATATAAATGTAACAGATAATACATGTATTGTCTATGTGAATATAAGTAAAAGGTAAAGCAGTCCCGTTACAGGCCTGGAGTGGCCCAGAGGGTTTCAGGCAGCTAAGTTTCCCAGATTTCATGACAATGGCACAGGATGGTGGTAAGGTTGTCAGCCTTATGCAACAGACGCCTTTACCCCCAGGAAATGCTCCTGGTACTCATTTCTGTTAGAGGTGTCAACCCCAGGGCCATAGTGCAATCGGAAGGATTTTATGTCAATGAAAAATCCACTGACACCTGCTGGGATCGAATCAGCAACCTTCTGATTTGTAGCACAGCACCTTAACCACTGTGCCACCACAGTCCCCGAATATAAATAAAGATTTTGTAAATAAATTAATATATGTATGTATGGACTGCTACACTATTAACATCCCGGCATGAACACATATGTGTCACACATCAATAATGTGCTTGTACTTTTACGATGTTGTGAGTCATATACCTGGCAACTCTTTCTTGGTGAAGATCTCACTGTCCGTGAAAGAGGGGTGTGGTGAGGTAGCAGAAGTCTCCCAGTGAGGAGGATGGACCGAGGTTGGAGGAGCAACCAATGTGGATGAGCGTGTCACCACCAATTTTAATATTTTCAGTGCTTCTTTATAGTGAACACCCTGCACAAATCAAAGAATATAAGCAATATGAAACAGGAATCAATTCAATAACTATTAAAGAATAAATTTTTTGGAAGTCCATCAGAATAATTGTTATGTAGCACTGGGAAGAACAAAATCAACAAGAGTGGGAGCTAGTGCTGCATTTATTGCACTATGGCAAAATCCAGAAACAGTCTGTACATAATACACATATCAGAATAACAGATTTTTAGTAGGAAACTTAATTTTTGTGTTACAATGTTATTGCAAGGGGAGAAGTAGAGAGCAACATTTCAATCATGATATATAAGCATAATGGTCCATTAACCCTAACTTCTGCGACGTTTAATACCAAACACTTATTCTGATGTTTCACAGCAGTCTTTCAATCCACTGCAGCTCAGTAAACATCCAAAAATATTACATGAAACATCTTAATGACATTAATTAAATTAAACAGATGTTCAAATTTATACCATGCCTAATTGTATGTAATTGTGAGGTCCATGAAGATGCAAGAAGCCAGGAATGGCTGATAACCTGTTGCTGAGGATGAAGTAATTCTGGTGTTACTGCACCAACCACAGCATCAGAGTATTGGTGAAAGCTGTGAATCTGTGGGTGCACACTCTGTACACTGAATATGAAACACTTCCAATCCTTCAAGTCCCACACACGGAGCAAGGTATGTTATGTGTATAGCTAGCATCATAACTGTGTCTGTGGTGCATGCATGCATGTGCATATATTCTAAGGCACATCAGTGTCAAATGGGTTTGTGCACATTTAATGTCAATTACTTATCTTATGGTAAAATTAAAAAACATGTTTCAGATACCTTTCATTCCGCACACAGCAATTACAAATTACAAGACATTCAGTTTGCCACTGGAATACAAAAACTAAACTGAAAATCACGTATTGGACGACCAAGAACATCACATAGATTTTGTGTCCAAAATTCTACTACAAAGATTATGCCTAATGTGTCAGAGGACTGCATGGCTGTATCATTGTTTTAGTTGTGACTGAGTAGTCTGTAACTACTTGTGGAACTTGGCCTGCTGTTACTGCATAAAATCCATCTACTGCCATTATACAAAGCTGTCTAAAGTCAATAAAAGCAGCAGGAGTTCTCCATAATGTTCCTGTCCCAACACCATGATAAGTCCACTGGTAAGCACGGTTTCAAATACTAAAAATTCATGACTTCTACTTGGTCACACACTTCAAGGAATTGATGTCCATTCTAACAGAACATTACAGGTAAAAAAAGGGGAATAACAGTGAAGATTTCAAAAGTGCTCATATTTAAGAAACAAGGAACTTACTTTGCTCATATACAAGAAAGAATTTCATACAGCATGTGCATACCATTTTAAACATTATACTCTGCCAAATGTAGCTGAGTAAATCTAATAAGAACATTCAGTTAATAATTACTTTCTAGACAGACAATATCCTTACTGCTGAATTAATGGAATTTATTACCGGATGGTACCTAGAATCACGAATTATTTACATTTACAGTACTCACACCACTATCAAAAGAAGTATTACTGAATTTCTGCAAATGCATTTTAGCATTTAAAAAAACTGAATGATGATGATATTCACAATTTATTTTATTCATCAAACATCATTACAGCATTCCAAGAAGGAGATTGAGCTGGGTAAGACGCATAGTACGCATGGGGGTGATGTGAAATGAATACAATATTTCAACTGGTAAACAATAAGTGAAGACAACATGTGGGTGACTGAGACACAGATGGGAAGAAAATAACAAAAAATATCTCTCTGGACACCATTCAGTTACTTTCAAGGAAAAATACTTACCTCAATGTATCTAGCTATTACTCGCAGTAAATCAGCATTAATTGGTTGAGCTGCTGCTGATGCAAGGTCGACATAATGCAACATGCAGTGGATAATACTGAGGACAGGAAGCTGAACTGCTGTTGGTCCTTTCTCTAAAACCTTGCATTCATGTACAAAAATTAATTACTTTCTGGTCAGTATGTTACCTATATAATATGCGCAACCTTTGACAATTTTCAACACCTCATTTCAGGACACGCTACACAGAATGCAGTTACACGTAGTAAATTTTATCACTTAAATGTCTAACATACTGAAACAGAATATGTAAGAGATGAGAAAAACACTGACATAATTTGAAGTTGCACAATACTGGCAAAATGTGGAGTCCACTGATAGGAATAAAGGTGGTAAATACACCAACCTATTAATATTCCTGCAAACAAATGTAGAACATGTTTAAACCAGTAAATTTATGCAGTAATTACACAACATTCTGAAATCACATTGACTGAGTTGAGCAACACTCCTTAATATACATGAGGCTGCATAAGAAAGTAATGTGTAGGATCACTGGTGAGGCCTTAATGACACTTTCAGTGTTGACACACTACTGCATCAGGAGAATGTATGATGAGTGTCAGCATTTCGATATGGCAAAGAGGGTGAAGGATAAATGGCCTAGATAACCTGCTAACCAAAACTGCTATGTAGGAATTACTATTTAAAGCTTTCATAGTGACTAAATTCAACCAAATTTTCCTGGGTTAGCAGCCGTGTCAGGTGGTTGAAGGGTGAGTAAATCATCATATCGAGGACCATCTCTGTCCTTGTCATGAGGAAATTGACTACTCATTTCCCTGATGAGAACAGAGATGGTCCTTAACAGTTGCCCAATGATGAAGAGGGAGATGGCTCTCAACATTTCCCTGATGATAAGGACAGAGATGACCCTCAACAGTTCCCAGATGGCGAGGACAGAGACGGTTTTCAACAGTTCCCTGATGATGAAGAGAAACATGGCTCTCAACATTTCCCTGATGAAAAGGACAGAGATGGCCCTCAATGATTCCCAGATGGCGAGGACAGAGATGGTTCCCAAAACAGTGGTCTACTAGCCAGTTAACCACCTGGTGCAACTGCTAGCCCTAGAATTTTTTATTGTATGTAAGACTTATTCAGTCCATATGTACGTGGACTGGTAATGGGCAGCACAACAAATGGAGACTGAAGTTGGTGGTAAGTCACATTACAGCAGTGATATCATAATGAAACATCCTCACAATGCAAAGCATCAGATGTCAGGTCCCCTTCAACCTTTCTGAGGAGCGCAACAGACACCATTATGGACTAAACATTTTACATGGTGATCCCCCTGCCATCACTTAAACTGACCTTCATGTCAGATATAAGATCTGAGGTTCTCCTCATGGTGGCTACAATGACAGCTGGGATGTCATGCAGTGCAGTATGGTAGATGGGAATCAATGTTTTGCAAGCTCCTCTGCAATGTTAGTTCCATTCTACCAAACCAATGGCATCACATCCCAGAATACAATAATCTCTTTCCTGAAAGATGTAAGTGCCTCTCTAAAATAAGAAGTTTTACTACAAAGAAAATACTGGGCATAGAGCAAAGTGATCTGTTACTGACCCAAAGAAAAACCTGTCTGCTGGTGGTATCTATCACCTGTTACAAGTAAGGGAATGTTCCAAATGCATGGGCTGATGCTATGATGAAGGGTTGCAATTCCTTTCAGATGCCAATTAAATGTTACTCATATATCATGTGTGTTGCCATTATTTTCTTTCCAAAACTCACCAGATTCATTTTCCTGTACTCAATGTAGGTCATCGAATTCACTGTTACTTGCAGTTAAAAATGTGCTGTAAAACTCTCTTCGAATATGCCGTACAATGCTATTCCACGGTGCTCTCACTGTTATGGAGATCCCTTATAGATCAATGTCAAAAATAAAAGTAAATAATTTTACCTCAACCAGAAAGGCTAGCATGTTGAGACTCAGATGTGCATATGTATCATACAGGTACTTGACAACACATTTAGTCCACTGGAAGCTCTCTTTGCTGAATGTGCGACGACTATACAGTGTCATCACTGTTCCCAAGTTCTCCAGTTTCTTACTCTTCTCTGTGCTTGCCTGGAAATAGTACCATTTATCAATGCTTGAACTGGACCTAAAATTGCATAATTTCAGTATCTGACACCTAGACACACCATGTGTTTAAGTTGTTCCATTTTGGTGCGCACTGGTGCCAAACAAAATGCTAACTATGGGTAAGGACCTGTACTTAGTGCAAGTTGTCTCGCAGTCTGCTGAGCCATTCCCACACACAAAGCACTTTGCTGCGCTGTGCCACAAATTCCTTACCACGACAACAGGGATTGGGCTCACATTAAAGGATTTCCCATCCTGCTCAAGGGCCTTGGTCATACTAGGGATTTCTACTAAAAATGTGCTACTTAATGTGTGATTTAATGTTATGAGGCCATGCTCCAATGTACAAGTCTCTTTGTAGAAGAACAAAGGAGAAGGGGCACAAGGTACAGTGCTACCCAATGGGAGGGCATTGTGTGGTTAAAAAGGGTTGGAGGAAAAGCAATAGGGCCAGTCTTTACAGAATTTGTCAGTGTCTTCACAGTTCAAGCTTCAGGTCTGTTCTGCTGTTTCAGTTGCCTCCTTGATGACATAGCAATGGTATACACCAATGTGTGCAATCATGGCTCCTTCAGATTCAGTAATGCCATGCTCTACCCTACCACTCCTACTTCTGTTGCATGGCCTGTACCTCATGATGCATATGCCCTCTACCTCCATCACCATGGAAAATGGTGACTGCAAAGTATGCCAAAATGTTGGCACAACTTCAACCATAAACTTGGCCAAAAAACCTGAAAGCTGAAATTACACACAGCATGCAGACTACAAAAATGCAAGGACAACAACAGAGTTGAAATTAATTTCCTGCACTAAGTCTGTGGTAGAGGATATTGCCTGAAAAATGTAGAGCTGCTCCATGGATCAAGAAATGCCCTGCATTTACGGAAACTAAAAGGCCCACTGCTGTGTGCTAGTGGAGCCTGACCTGAGGCACAAGCCAATTTAATTCAGTGTATACACTCATACAGATCAATATATAGAGGGGAAAGGAATGGTATAACAGACTGAAAAATTAGAGTACAACCTCTTGTGATAGTTATCAATGGAAGAACCTTGCCAAAATATCAAGGAATAAACGAGTGTTTTAAAAAGAACTGTGAACTTTAATTAGAGAAATACTTCTTACCAGTTTCTAAACACTCCAAACTATTAAGGTATAAATAGTAATATCTTATTATATGCAAGAAAATAAAAGCTTCAACTACTATAGAAAAGGGAAAATACAAGAGGTACCAAATAAACTCCAGTTAAGCAGACTATAATTCTTGAAGATTTATGACAGACATAGATTCTTGATGTACTACAACCATTCACACATAGCAGACTGGCAAATTATCCCTGATATATCATATGTTCTCACATCAAGAATCACAAAAAGGAGATTACGTCTTTAAGCACTTTATTTTTAAACCTGAACCTAGAATATCCAAAGCTGTGACACATGATACTGACTTTTCAGTCAATAAATATCTTTACTATAGATGAAAAATCCAAAGTAGAGATATTACTTCAGAGACGTATGCATAGCTGAAAGGACGTGAAATGAATTCATTAACTTAAGATATAGCTCAATGGCAACCTCTTCACGACAAAATAATGAAACTCCGCGTTCTGTCAAAGAGAGAATAATACTTAGCCAACTGAATGACCATCAAATTGTCTACAGGTAAGTTTTAATTTTGCAGACAGGTTAATACTATGGTTAAGTGAATAACCTTATCGTAACACACACCTCAACAAGGAGCTACTCAGTACTAAGCAGGTAAGCTTACCTGAGCTATGTTTTCTGCACTCCGAATACACAGTTCATTGGCATCTTCATAGTTTAGCAACATATAAGGAAGTAATGCTACTACATTCATTGGAAATGCTAAGCTTTGACTAGGATCCACCACAGGCAAGTCCAACAGTGGTGTGAACTGGGACAGCAGTGTTACCACAGGTTCATATGTGTTTGGACTGGTGCAGCCCTGCAGAAAATGAGAATACTTACTTACTCATTTACTTCACGCAGCAGAGTCCTTCTTGAGAAGCTAACCGGTTCTCAGCTAGTCAAGAAATTCCCATTTTATGGAACCTGAAGGTTCATTACTGCATTTACAAATGTTCACCACCTGTCCCTATCTTGAGCCATATCAATCCAGTCCATGCCCTCACATCCCACTTCGTGAAGATCCATTTTAACATTATCCTCCCATCTACGCCTGGGTCTTACAAGTGGTCTATTTCCCTAAGGTTTCCCCACCAAAATCCTGTATGCACATCTCCTCTCCCTATATGTGCTACACGCCCCGCCCATCTCATTCTCGATTTGATCTCTCAAATAATATTTGGTGAGGAGTACAAAGCAATTTTCTTCACTCCCCTGCTACTTCGTCCCACTTAGGTCCAAATATTCTCCTCAACACCCTATTCTCAAACACCCTCAGCCTACATTCCCCCCTCAATATGAGCAACCAAGTTTCACACCCATACACAACAACAGGCAAAATTATAGTTCTGTTTATCTTAGTCTTTATATATTTGGATAATGAACTGGAAGACAAAAGATTCTACACTGAACAGTAGCAAGCATTCCCTGACTTAAATCTGTTCTTGATCTCTTCCTGAACAGAATTTTGATCTATTAAGGTTATTCACAAACATGTAAACTGTTGCACCCTTTCAAATGAGCTATTATCGATCTTTATATTGTGACTTCATTCTGCATTCTGATCTTGAGACAGGACCAAGTACTTAGTTTTATCAGTATTTACTTCTAGACCAAACTCCTCACTAGCAGCTACTAAAGCTTCTGTGTTTCCTCTATAGTACGTACGTTTCCACCCAACAGATTATCATCAACAGCATAAAAAAAATCTGATTTTCACCAATTAATTTCAAACCATCCTGGTTGACATGAACCCTCCTAATGGTACACTCTACAGCAAAGATAAAAAGCAATAGCAATAAAGCATCACCTTGTTTCAAACCATTCTTAATAGGAAACATGTCAGATAAATGTTTCTGTACCTGGACTCTGCTATACGTATCATTCAGACACATTTTATTAGCCTTACCAGTTACACAGGGATTCCAAACTTAATGATAATATCATACAAGACCTCCCTCCTAACTGAATCATTGGATTTCTTGAAGTCTATAACTAGCTGATGAATTGCTTCATTGTATTCCCATTTTTTCTCGAGTATTTGAAAAATGCAGAATATATGATCAGTAATTGACCTGTTGTGTTGAAGTCCACATTGATAATCCCCAATAATTTCCTCTTCATATGGAGCTAACCTTGACAGCAAGATGTTGCACAAAATTTTGTACATAGTTTATAAAAGTGATATGCCTCTATAATTACTACTTAGTTTTGTCACCCTTCTTATAAACAGGTAAAATGATCAACACCTTCCACTCCTTAGGCAATTCCTCTTTATTCCAAATAGAATTAATAAGTTAATGGATCTCAGAGTGAACTGTTCTACCCCCTTCTTTAATCGGTTCTGTTGGGATTTGATCACTTCCTGGTGATTTGTGTCTATTTAGCTTTTCAATAGCTATCTCAAACTCAAAGGCACTTGGCTCAGGCACTAGTGGTTCTGCTGTACGTATTTTTGTCTGCCTAACATCACTAACCCCCATGTACATTCAATAACTGAGAGGACCGATTCCTCCACCTAGCCAAAATGCAGTGTGAGTCAGTAACAAAATCATCCTTCTCATCCTGTATTATATTAGTTCTAGGTTTAATGTCATTGATGCCATATACAAGTCTCTGATATTTTTTATCTTACTATTAGTTTCAAGTTTATCACTGTTAGCTTTCAGATATTCCTTCTTTTTGTTCCTGAAATGTCTGCTAGCTTCACATCTTACATTGTTTAGATTATGTACATTGCTTTGGTTTGGATCCTGTAACAACTACATTTTAGCCTGCTTCCTTCTATCTAAAAATTGTGAACATTATTCATCAAACCATGGTTTATGCTGCTTCAATTCATATAGACCTAGACTCTCTTTAGTTGAGGTTTTGATATGCCAAGCCCTATTTACGTCCTTGCTTTCATTTAAGTTCTCAAAAGCTGCAAACCTGTTTGTGATCTTAATCTGACACTGTTTCTGAACCTCCAGCTCCTTTAGTGGCCTGAGATTAAATCTTTCCACAACAAACACCTGTGCTGAAAGTTTACTTACTGCCAATATTTCTCTAACTTTTGCAACCACCAGATAGTGATGAGTATCACAGTCAACTTCCCTGAAAGATCGTGCACTGAGCATACTTGAATGCCATCTCCTACCAATCAATATGAGATCAGTCTGGTTGTTAGTCTTTGTGTAAGGAGAGGTCCAGGTGTACTTATGAATGTTTCATTGCAGGAACATCGTGCTCTTAATAACCAGATTCTTTGATGTGGCAAAGTTTACTATTACATCATTATCATTAATATCCTGATGTAGACTCTCATTCCCAATTGTCAGTTTGAAAACATCCTCTCTCCCCAATTTTGCATTAAAATCTCCTAACAAAATTTCCATATGGTACTTAGGAAAATAATAAAAACCTGCTCTTATTCCACATAAAACCTATTTTTTGAATCATCACTTTTCTCCTCACTTGGTGCATGTACGTTCAAAACAATGATATTACACCAGTGACCTCTCAGAACTACATACAACATCCTATCACTAACAATCTCTACTCTCTTAACTGCTGATACTATTCTGGGGTGTACAAAAATCCTGTTCCCAACTGATGATTTTCATTTCCTTTTCCATAGAAAAAATTATAATCCCCTGCCCTTCAGTGCCTCCTCTGTCCCACCTAATGACCTATACACCCTAAAAGGTAAAGTTCACCCTAGCGCAGGCCATGAAGATCCAGAGGGGGAGTAGAGGTATAGCTCTACTCTTTCTTTAACCTCAGAGCTAGATGGGGGTGGGTGGTCAATGCAATGCCCCAGATGCTTTAACCCCAGGAAGGACCCAGTCCCCAGTGTATAAGAGGCTCTCCTGTATGCCCACTAAATCTAATTTCTACCTCCCTAATTCCCAGGCTACTGTCATAAGTGACCCTGACCTATACAGGCTCCTTAAATTTCATGTACCAAATATCACAGCCCTTTTCCATAGATCCTGAAAATAACATCAAATAAATCAACATATTCCAAGCAGTCACTGTAGTTCCCATTTGTTGAGGGGTCTACTGGCTTGAAACAGTTTAGAAACTAAAAACTCCTTCTTTGTTTTCTATATACAAACAAGTCTATTAAAGTAGTGAAACATATACAGAGTAATTCAGAAGCAAGCTAACACAAACACAAATCCTTTATAATATTTAAAAAAGTCATTAAACCTTGCACAAAAGTAAATAATACTGTTACTACCTCTGTGATTTTTTTGTTTGTATTTAAACAATAACTGTTCATGACTTCACTAACACTGAAGTACCTTAAGAAGCAGAGCATGGACTCCTGGAAATGCTGTCCACTTCAACTGTGCCTGCAATTTCTCTACTTTGTCACGGGCATCTGGACGATCCAGTGGTAAGCGATGCAAGACCCGACTTAACAATCTCAGAGCCAGAAGGAATTCATGTTCATAATCAGATTCAAGAAGAGAAACTGACAGCCAAAACAGCTGGGCCAAGATAGTCATCTTGTCATCCTGCGTGGCTGAGTCACCCAGCAATTTTAATGACTGTGCTGACCGTGAACGGGAGAGATTCGTAGAGTATTTATTGAGACTGCAACCTGAGCGAGCTTCTAGTTCAGAGGATGTGCGGCCACGGATATCTGAAAAACAATTTAATTTAACAGCCACAATGCATAATAAGAGGAATATTTCTTAATAAACTATAAGACAATCGATAAATAGAGAAGTAAGTCACATAGCAAAAGCTTACACAAAATTTGACAGAAGAGCTACTTTGTTGACAGTCTGCTTATATTTAAATTGGATGAGACACATCAAATTGTCGCAACTTCCTCTGGAAGGAAAATAATCTGAAAAGCAATTATGTGCAGAGAAAACAAATTTATTAAACACAGCCAATAAACTCATGGCAACAAAAATCCCTTTAATCAATGCCATGCTACTTTTATTCAGTAAAGAGACCATTTTGCAGATTTTCTGACTTACAATAGTTTCTTGAATACTGCAATCATGATATACACACCTAACCCCATGACATATTCCCTTTCTGCAAAAGGAGATGGGTGCTTGGCTGCTCATAAAATTCCATGCTCTTTATGGAACCCAACCTTTTTAATGTTCACAGCAGCCTACCACTGGACATTATTCCAAACAAGAGGAATCCAGTCTATACACACCCAAGAACTGAATTCCCAATTTAGTATCATCCTCCCATCTATATTTCGTACGTGGTCCCTTGTGGCATCTTATCATCGATTCAACTAAAATTTTTTTATCTCTATCAAGCATGCCACATGTCACACCCATCACATCGTACTTGATTTAATCACCCCAAAACAGGAGTGAACAAATCCCAACTACCAGATAGTCAAAGTGACTAAATTTTGTATGGTAGTGCTATTGTGGCACCTGAATTTTTTTAAAATTTTTGCATCCCTGCCTTAAGAATTAGAGAATTAACATTTAGAGGGGCAAGCAGGACAATGATGTCTGATCAAATGTACATCCTTTTTGCCTGGAAAGGAAAACAGTGTCCTGCAGTGGGCATTTAAATTGAACAGAGCTCTGAGGGTCTAGAAGAAACTTGGCATTTAGAAGGCTGTTAAAATAAGTCAAAATTATGTAGGTCTATATGAGCCAGTTAATTGTGGCATATACAGTACCTTTGTTATCAGCAGCTGGAGATCCAGAAGCTTTGCGCATGCAGTAGGACACAGAGTAGCTTGTGCTGCGTGTGTGTCCAGCCTGACCTAGATGCTGTGCTAATGGTCCAGCACTGCACACGTACCCCACACCACATCCAGGACTGCGCTTACCACCCACAACAGCAGCACTTCCCACTGGTTCCTTGTTGTTGAGGTTAGGTGTAGACTTAAATATCTCCTTCATGAAGTCCAGTGGACGGAAGTCAGACTCAAGGGAGTCTACAGCAGCTTCTAATGTCAACAGAAGTTCTGTGACATAGCCCTGCCAGAGAAGTTTATGTTAATGATTACAGAATGCACATGAAAACAAACTGTCAGATATTCAGAGAGAGAATATGCTGTATTTAACCATTTAGAGAATAAGATTAATCTGAATTTCCTTCATGCATTCAGTTTGTACCACATAGTAAACACACACTATCAATTATAGTAAGTAACCTATCACTGACGAATAGACAAATAATCACCACTTATCCTCAGATCTACAGAAATCACAGAAATATACTCTTTGGACAGAATTTAGAATTACTGAGTGTTTAACTTGGTGGTATACAAGTAACCACTGGGCCTTATAGGGTTAACTTAAAAGAGTGCTCACAAAAGTGCTGTCAAGTAACTGCTTTTCCCAATTTGTCTTATCATACACACTGAGATCTGGAAGACCATTCTTGTTACAGTAAAGCATTTATTGTGGCAAATAAACATGAAATTAAAATATGTGAGAAATATCATCACAGATTCATGTTCATATTTTTGTAGTGCACAATTATCCATCTTCAGCAAGACGGGGGGGTTTCATTACAGGGTAAGCAAACATAAAAAACACTCGTCCCAACACAAGATCTCATCTTTTATCAGTTCATTCCTTTATATCAACTTTTAATGTCTGCAACCACTTCCCATCATCTCAGCCTGGCTTGCCATTTATGAATTCTGATTTTCAAATATATGTTGTACCCTGCATATTCAAACTTTTAACATGACAAAGCCACTGTGGTCTCTCCATCTTTAACCTTTTTCTGACTAATGCACCGAATCCTTTTAAATCAGCATCTTACAAATGCACCATATCGGTGTGCTGCGGCCATTTAAATGGTCCGTACACTCATGCAGAGGCTTAGACTTATAGCCCCCCTCATTATCTCCATATTTTATAACGGTTTGTGGTCAGATTCACGCTCCGGCCACTTTACCCAATTATGTACATATGCACATCATGAATACCAAACTTCCAGCCAGTCTGTAATCTTCAAAACCTTGTAAGTTTGTTTTTATGCTAAGCAAATGACCCCTTTCATTTCCTACTGAAGAAACATTTAGCCATGCTACTCAGTTCCAGTACTTTGTCAACAAATTCCAATACGAAGCCTCATTCACTCTGCCAAGTGTTGCTGTTACAGGAATTCTATTTGTGATGGCGTGCTTTGGTGTGCTTCATACAAGAATTTTCTTGCTGTGCACCCCGCTCTTTACCCCCCTGCAAAGAACTACGTCATTTAGTGACTGATATATTAGACTGTTCATGATCCTGTAGCCAAAACACAGACACACTTTATGTGTACAGTTGCAGGCTATATTAATTCCAAAAGGGACCAGGCACCAACTGTCTGTATATGATAAAATGCCAATGGTATTTTTTCTCTAACACCTGTGTTATATTTCAGTTCAGTTTCTGTTCAATTCCAGAAGGAAGATTTAAAAAATAAGATAAACAGGATGCATAAATTTGCCCACACAAATAAATATAGGTAATTACTGGCCGCACTGTGAGGTCATGATTTTTCCGTAACTTATACTGAAAGTGAGAAGCCTCTTTGGCAGACTCCACTGAGCTTATAATTCCATCTCCAGTTTTATATATGGAAATAAACAGAGTGGTCTGTAAATAGTCGAGGCATAAACCAGCTGAAATAAAACAGCATTTCAATGCGTTACCACTTGTTCCAACTTTGTAATAATAAGCCAGACTGAATATTCATTTCTAAGACATCAGTCTGCGATGTCTGTGCGTAAGAGAGCTGGGTTCCTGTCCCCAAACTGGATATCTGAACTGGTTTGGGACAGCGAGAGTGAAGAAGCAGGGGCATGAAGAGACTGCATCATTTATTTAGGCAAAAGAATTTTAGGCATTTTTAGACAACCAGTGAAATATCTCTGTTTTATTTACTCTTTCCTTGACAGAGTAAGGAAATACCATGCAGAAATTCTCAATTCCCCATCGTGAAAATCATACTGGAAATGATAACGCATGTCGGTACACTGGAACAAAACTCAACAAACCCAGGTCTTTCTTGGGTCATGACGGTGACGTGTGTGAATAGCAAGTGGTGTGAAGAGAGAAGTTGTTAGTGAAGTGTTGAGAAAGTATGTTGTGTGTGTGTGTGTGTGTGTGTGTGTGTGTGAAGTAAGATGATGTTTCTGACACCACCACGCCAAGGCACAAATCCAGAAATCCCGAAGCTGGAATTTCGTATGCAAACTTGGGGCCCGAAACAGAAATGTAAGTAAAATAAATTGATAATTATAAATTTTTTTAAAGTAACTTCCTGCATTTAGGCAATAAATATTTCTACTGAATTTTTTTTGGAACTGAAGTATCTCTGATTTATTCCCAACATAATGCTGATTATTGCATTATTTCATTATCTTTGGTTCATAATATATAAACGTTTACTGTCAAACATGCTCAATGATTTAAAGGGCTGACGCAGATAGTGTTCTGTCCCTAGAGCATGAAGACTGAATTAAATGTCCGTATGATAAAGGTTAAGCACCATAATTCTTAATTCCTCTCTAACTGTCCAATTCCTACTTCTCGCAATTTTTATATTCTTTATACCTCTTAGAAACTTTTAAATTCATTGCTTGTATTTACTTTTATCTTTCTGTTTAACTGTCAATGTTGTAGCATAATATGTTCAATCAAAAATACATTTTATACAATTTCAATTTACGTTGACTTAGAATCTACAAAATCCAAAGCAGTCCCTGCCACCTCCTTTAAAATTGGAAGGGGAGAGGGAACCATACAGACTGTATATTGATCTCCCCTGCGATATTTCCTATGATACTAGCTTTTCTACACAAAACATACATTTATTAACTTCTTTGGCTATCATGCTAATGACTTTTACATATAAAACACTGTCTAAATTTCTTATAAGCCTCATACTGTTGTTTTGTTTAAAGTCACATGCAATCAACATTACGTGATGAAAAAAAACCTGGAGGCATTCATTAAGGTGTTAAGAACCAATTATACAGATATCTTCCCATATTAATTTTGTACACCACTATTAATCCCACATATTACCTTAGTTTATCAATTCTGGCACTTGTAAACTGTGTAATGTACATCACATGCAAATTATTTAAGCAGAATTTTTACATACAGATATAATGTAACACCTAAGAAATTTTGGCATTTACCTGCATATCTTCACCTTGCTCTGCTACAGTTTCCACCAATCTAGACAATATATCTGATAACATCCGTGATGTGATGGGTACACGCAGGGCTCGAAATACCTGTTTAACAATATACCATTCATGAACATTATGAGGAAATAATTTTTCAAAACACTGACAGTACTTAACCATGTTAGACATAGCCTAGGGGAAAACAGACATGATGAAATTACTGAATATAACTGAAATTATGTACTTTAAGAAACAGATGAAGACAGATTAACCGTTATCCTGGGGTGGGTGTTTAAACTTTAGTGCACGGTTTGAGAAAAATGTCTTAGATAAAACTATGAAATAAATGGCATTTTGTGGTAAATATAACAAGAGATTATTCACTATGTCTTCCAAATGCAGTCAATTTCTTTGTTGCCTCAATATATACAAGGAATTTCCTATGTGCATTCACATATGCAAACACAGGTCTTTAAAAATTAAAGAAGTGGTTTTTGTCTAAGCATGTAAGGATGCACATGCACGCACACACGCATGCGCGTACACACACAAAATACATAAATGAAACAGTTTCAGAAAGTGACACTGCATCAGGTCTTGGACGCAACAATCTTCATGTTCATCACTGTCAGAACCTTCAATTTCACAAAATATTTCCACATTAGCGCTGCCTACAACTGCTTCACAAAACTGCAAGCACAGTACATTCCAGTGAGGGATTTTTTAAGCTGAAAATCATAAGTTGTGCATCACTTTCCAACCACACCTAGTTCATATGCTTCATAGTTTATAGGACTATGGGATAATAAAGAAAACTGCAATTTTAATAACATAACTAAGATAAAGTTTTCTTTAATAAATGAAAAGATATGAGGAGTATAAATAAAGCAATCAATTCTAATAATTCATCATTAATATCTGTGCAGCAAACAGACAATATTTCAGAAACATACCTGCAGTGAGCGCCCAGCATAATGTCGAGAAGAACAGGAAAGTCCCAGCTGCAGAGCAGTCTGAGCCCACCGTTCACTGATAAGAGCATGAGGTAATGAGTCTCTGAACACTCTCAGCACATGCTGAAGGAACACATCAAGCTGTTCTACACTTCTGACTGACCAAACCTTGGCTGTTATATCTTCATAGTTCCAGAGAGGCTGGTTCTGTCTAGAAGAACAAAGGGAAAAAGCTGTATTCAAATAGCAATTCACAGCATGTAAAACTGATCATATATTACAGAATATGTCTTCATGAATTTAAATACCAAGAGCTGCAATCCTACAACATATGAATATTTAGCAACATAAAATATATAAATGGATGAAGAACCTATGGAGATGCTACAGGTTGAAATAAAACTCAGAAGCCCTGCCAATCTGAAATAAATCAAACTTTTTGATTAATTTTGAACTGTTAATTGTGGCATTACTCCATATGAATCCATTCCCTACTTCAAAGGTGAATACAGAGTTGCTCCAGTGCTTAATTATCATGCCATGAAGGTACACAGAGGAATGGAGTAGAGGTATAACTCCACGCTGGTGGGAGGAAGGGATCAGCCTCACAACATGGCCACTTTATCAATTGGGAAAGAGGTCCTGACACTAACAGCACAGGAGGTTGGATGTGCCCCAGAGCTGGTCTGGGCACTTTGCAGAAGAGAAAACTTCTGCCTTCATCATGAATGAAATCACAATTCTTAAGCTGTCCTGTCTGTAACATAATTACTATCTCAGTTACCATGGCTTCTGCAGTCCTAAGCATAAACCAATTTTCATATTCAAAGAAAATTACAAAAATTATGCAGCACTGGGACATGACTAAGCAGTAGTTACAGGGTGAAGATGGATCTTCAGGAGAAAAGTTGTGATAAGGTGAGACGAATGAAACTGCTAAAGTATTGTCCAACAGTCGGCTGTATTAGTGGAGTTGGGTTTTTTTTGGGTTCTGTTAACACATGTTGGTCACAACTTTAAAGCCTACCTGGAGGCAAGGAACAGGATAAGTGATTTAATAACATCCTGAATGGGCATATTGGGCCCAGGCTGAGGTCCTGTCCACACTGTGCTATCCTCTGGCGTTATAATAACAGGTGGCGAAGCCACAGTGACAGCACTCCCCTCTCCTGCACACAAATAAAATCTGCAGCTAGTAAAGAAACACATTACAAAATAACTGCGGAACAGTCAACTGCATAAACAAACTAATTAACAAATACCATGTCCTTTCTGAGAAGTTAGTAACTGTGCAAATAGCCAAGTAAACCTCCTGCCTTTTAAGGTCCTCAGAAGTTTCTTAGTACATTCACAAAATCCAAACACTGGACTCTGATCTCAGTAACACGAGTCCATTGCGCTTTCACATCTCTTTCCTTGAGCTCTATCTGCATATTATCCTTCCTTGCACATCTCAGTCTTCCCAAGTTATCTCCCACTCTTTAATTTTTCTTTCTTACTGACATTAAATTATTCTGAATTCTCAATCAGTCCTCTATGCTATAAGACCTCAGCCACCGTAATCAGTCACTTGATAACAGTTCCTCAAGCAGGTAAGCATATTAGTACTAAATTGTACAAGTTACATATGTGGGATATTCAAATTTCTCAGGTCATAGAGCACAGTAGCTGTTGCCCCAAGGCAATGAGAAGTCTTCTTCAAGCAAGTGACAAATATTGGTAACTACATTAAAAAAAATGGCCTCAAAGTTTATTAAGATTTAAGCTTTATAGAGGTGATTCGTTGTGGCCTGACACAGTTAACACTCACCAGCAGATGAAACTGCAACAGCAGGTGAAGAATTTGTCTGCACCGTGAGAGTTGTGGTGGTCACTGCCATTGGTACAGGCCCTTGCAAGTAGCTGTCGAACTCTGGGTTGGGTTCTGAAAACAAGGACAAACAATACACAGCTGCTGCTGCTGCTGTATTTGTTATTTGATCACACCATGTAAAATACATGTAGCTGAGAAAATATTATTCAATGAGCCAATCTCATATTAAAGGCTGTATACAAAACACAGGAAGAAAACGCTATTAAACTGTGAAATAAATACACTCATTCATTGTTTACAGGTCACAGTAAAAGGTAAAGCAATTTCTGTACAAGCTTATTACAGGCCCAGAGGGTTCCAGGAGGTTGAGGCTCCCAGATTTGGAGACAATTGGCACACAAAGGTAGTAAGGTTGTCAGCCCTGTGTACTGGCCGCCTTTACCCCATTGGAAATATTCCTGGTAGTCATGTTGTTAGAGGCTGAGTCACCCCCAGGGCCATACAGGGGCCAGAAGGATTACAAAAATTTCCAGTGACACCAACGGGAATTGAACCCGCGACCTTCTGGTTTGTAGTTCAGTGCCTCAACCAACTGTACCACTATGTGCCCCTACAATTCACAACACATAATAATTTTCTTATCTCATTACAGACTGTGAACATTAGGTTATTTGATACAGTATAAACCAACTAAGTTAGGTCAAATAGTAACACTTCTGACTTGCATTTGGGAGGTGCTTAGTTCAAATCCCAGCAGGGACACCAACCACCCTTAGCTATATCATGATACTCTTCAGTTTCTTAAGCAAATGCTGGGACAGTACCCCACATTAGGCCATGACTGACACCTTCCATGTCTTCCCTGTTCCTTATTCATTCCCATCCTACCATTTGACACTACATAGTCTCAGATCACAAAAGCATTACAAATAAACAAAACAAATAAATTACAGTGACTATGCTACAAGATGGATGATCCGGAGTATGAATCCTGGCTGGGGTATAAAATTTTTCTTTCCTCCAAATTATTTCGGCTGGATCTACTGCTCACCAAGCCTTCACCCGCCTTGTGTTCAGTGGGTACTGGGGTTCTTTCCCATTGGTGAAGTGACCAGGGCATGAAGTTGACCACGCTCATCTATTGCCAAGGTTCAGAATGTGTGGAGTTATACCTTTAGTTCCCCTGTATATCATGTCACAGACAGGGAAAACATTAACCTCAGTGCATACAGCCAACGTAAACACCACAAAGAAACTAGTCATGCATGATAAAAGACTGATAATCATATGAGCTTGAAGGATTGTAAGCGTTCATACACACCAGTGAACACATGTGATAGAACAGGCAAAGCAGGGGTAGTAAGTCCAAGACCCAGCTGAGATGTCTTGCAGTTGAGTAGGATGTGTGCTACAGTCAGGTGATCATTGTGATCTGCTAGCACCAGCAGCAGGTTCAGCAGCAGCTGTTTGCAGTGCTCATGAACCAGAGGACGGTTGTGATCAAGACCCAAGAACAGGATATGGAGCATCAAAGGGACATGTATTGACCAATCCAGGTCCACTCCATCCACCACTACATCTGTCAGAAGCATTACTGCAACATTACACCTGCAAGAAAACAATGTACTCATGTTTCAACAAAGATAATTAAAATACTCAAATGTTCAGATCAAGTGAATGCTCTCATCAAATCAAGGGCAACAATACAAAGTGGATTTATTGAGATGACTTACATATTCCTTTTCCATATGAATAATCCATTATGAGTAATTCATTTTACTTTAGTACTTTAATACTATCACATACCTATGAAAGCCACTAATTGGTTGTGAGCTGTCTGGCAAATACTCTGTAAGTGGAGCAAAATAGCCGCCATATTCAGGCATAGGAAGAGGGTGAGGCTGAGGAATGTCAAATTTGTCCACTGTGGCAGTACGCGCACCATACCCCTCTTCAGCAGGTGGAAGCTGAAAGGAGGAATAAAAGAGTGAATTTACACATACCATACATAATGCCAGTAATGACATTCGAATTGTTCAGCATGTCACCTTCTGAAGTCCTTGTTATGCTGTTTGTAATTTAATGCTGACATGAATAGTCAGAAGTCTGTTTTCGCACAAAGACTCCAGCACTGTGATGCACATCAACATCCGTACCTTATGATTCTCATGCTCTGGTACTTTAGTCCATTTCAGGCCTTGACTGTCTTCACTACACTCCTCCTTTTGGTCCTATCTAGCATTTTGGTCTTCCAAGCCTTCATTCTCAGGATTTGCACATCTTTGGTGCCAAAAACAGCTATTTTTTCCAACACTACCACTGAATGCTTTGAAATCAGCTCATGCCTCAACCAGGGCTCCTCTCTTTGTCTGGCAACTCACTTGCAACCTATACAGCCGTAATGGCACCACCAGCAGCTATGCTGCTTTCAGCATAGGGATCTATACAACTGTAAAAATTTACTGCAATAATGGCATAAGTAAATGATCAGGCAAACAAGACATGGTACCGAGACTTTAGGTTCTCACAGTGGTAAATATTAATAGACATTATGGTCTTCTGTGACACGACTCCGTGTAGTTTGTAAGAAAAGCACCAACATCAGCTGTATACGTGGTAGGGTAGAGGATGCAGGCAGCAGGGCCTTTAGAATGTCGGTACCCACATACCAAACAAACTACGTGGCATCATACACCAGTCGACTGTCACTGTTAAGACAGAATATTCCTTACCTTTACACTGTGCTTCAACTCAAGAACTCCACGAAATCAGGGCTAGGGCCTACACCAACACCATTCTTCAAGAAGATGTGGATGCTGGTACGTAGAAGGCAGACCAGAAAGAAAAATATGTGGGTAATATGGTGCTTAAGATAAATTTAGTCATTTTATTTGGAACATACCTCTGGCTCTACTGTAGGGGTAGACATATCATCTGATAACATTGGTGGTCCACTGGCTGTGCGAGTCTTTTCAGTCCGTGGTGGCGCAAAACTTCCAGCTAGAGCTCGCAAAGCAGAATCTGACTTGGATGTTCTGTAATGCACACATATCATAAATAAGTACACGGAAACGAGAGAATGATACATACGACAAGAGTTTGACAATAATATTGTACAGCAAAATTCTGTAACTCACATGGACCATAGAGGTGCTGAATTATCAAATATTAATGATTATCAGTTGGTACCTATTCCGACCTAAACTCTTACAGATAATTTTTGATACAGCTCCTACTCTTGGGTTGGATAACTAATCAGATTATTCCATTTGAATATCTCTTTCATCTGCTAGTGCAAGGCCATCAGGGTCCTCTTCTGTGTCCACTGGAGTGTTCATAGCCGAAGAAGTTGCTGCAGTAAGAGACAAGGGGTCAGGAGACAAGACAACAGTTGATGTGCAACCACTCTTGGCAGCCTTTTTGAACAGGTCCCTGAGATTTGTCTCTTTCACTGATGAAGCTTTTTCCTGGTAAAAAGCGAAACTTCCACTCTTGGAACGACTATCACATGCCTGATTATCAGGATATCTATACTATCAAACGTTGGATTAAAGAAATGTTACTGTAATATATTATTTTACAGCTTTTATGTTTTGTAACCTCCTGTTTGTAACACTTCAAAGTACCTTAAAACTGCAGACACTAAATACCAAAGAAAACAAATTTTGCACAAATGCACAACAGGACATAAATTATTTTGTTTTGTTAACTAACTAGCTCCATGAAGTACAGTTCTTACTTAGAAAACTACAACGTTAAATTTCTCTAATTTAATAAACAGTAACAGGTACAATTCACTGGAGATGCATAAATGTGGAAAACTGAAGAGACAAAAGACTGCATGGATTTTCATGAAATTTGATATCTGAGCATTTTGCGAAAATTTGTCCAGAAAATCCAAGCTACTTTAAAATCTGAAAAGAATAACGTGTCATTCACATGAAAACCTATGTATAAGGGCCACTCATAAATGTTTGACACTCATGGTTGTAACGTGTGAACACAGACACCTAGCCATACAAAAATTGCGTATTACGTGTGGCAGGGGTATTTGAACATTCACACAATAGATGACAGCAGAAGATGGTGTAGATTCTCTTTTAGTGGGATGATTGTGTCTGTGTCTGTCAGTGGGGTGCTGTTGAGGACAATGGAAGGTGTCTATCATGGACAAAGATGGACCAGGTGGTGCTTGTGGAAGGAAGGTGCGTTGGCTGCTGACATCCATCTTCGGCTGGCATCTGTGTGTGTGGAGAAGCTGCCCTGAGTTGCAGAACAGTGTTTCAATGGGTGGAAAGTTTCAACAGTGGGCATGAAACTGTCAAGAAGGTATCAGTCCAGGTTGCCCGCCAACAGCCCATACGTCATCAGCTGTGCAGTGTGTCTCCCTCATCACCATGTAGAAAAAATGTGTAACTAACGATGAATTGCAAATAGCAACATCTCTTTTTTGGTGCAAAAATCCATGCATAATCCACGAATATTTAAAAATGAAGAAGGTTTGTGCACACTGGGTTCTAAGAGATCTTACGCCCAAACAAAAGACAGAAGGGTGCAGAATTGCCAGGAGCTGCTCGCTCTTCATAAGAAGGACCCAGAGGAATTCTTTACCAGACTGGTTACAGATGATGAGTCCTGAAGACAATACATTTATTGGAAACATGATTACAGTCCTCGTCCAAACAAATTTCAGAGAGCACGTTCTGCTGGAAAGCAGATGGCCTCAGTATTCTGGGATATGGAGGGCATCCTTTTAATTGAGTGGCTTCTGCAAGGGCAAACAATCAACAGTGAGTTATACTACAAAACCCTTAGGTGTATTTGTCACAGAATCCAGCTATGGCACCAGGTAAACGTGCACGCCAGGTTCCGTTGATCCATGACAATGCAAGACCGCAGCAGTAAACAAACAACATAGAAATCGACATCGCTTGGATATACCATTGTACACAACCACCATATTCTCCAGATTTACCTCCAGCGCCTTATGCTTTGTTCAACAATATGAAGAACTACTCCGCGGGAGAAGATTCCCTACCAGTGACGACCAGCAGAGAAGTGTATACGACTCTATGCACAGTAACCATAAAGACTGGCATGCTGCTGCTATCCAAAAGTTACCAGAGAGATGGTAATGTTGGTGGGGATTATGTTGATAATGCTACAGTGTAAACTGTCACCAATCATCAGCTGGAGGCTTGCAACCCAGCTGAGTGTCAATCATTTACGAATGACCATAATACATTGATGATAATATCTCGCTGTATGTTTTTCAGAATCAGAACTGTTTCAGACAAAAGCTGATGAGAAATTCAAAACATACATTTTACATTCTAGAACTTCTTTCTGGAAATCTTGCCATTTATGAGATAAAGTGGGAAAATACTGGAGAGCCAGACTGGCCACAGACATCAATAAACACCGCCAAAAAGACTCAAGAATGAGACACAGCCTTTTAACATGTCATAGTTATTGTTTTTCAATGGCAACAATAGTTACGCAAATGCACCTCCATGTTATGTTACAAGTACATTGCCTGTCTTGTTCTGTCTCATGGTGGACATCAGACAGAATTGTACCGTTACACATTTGCATGCCAATAATCTGCAATAAGGTATGACATTTTTACAGACAAATAATGTGAGATTAATGGCTCTCATGGTGTTGACTACACATGTATATATATGTACATTACTGTCAAGGTCTATAAGGAATAAAAAGACAGCACATTCATCCAAACTGTTGATACCCAGTGACAGCCCATCCATAATGGCACAGTAGGTGACCACCTTGGGTGCGAAGTTACACAGGACAGCAAATTGGCAGGTAAAAATATCAAATAAAAAAATTAAGACTATTTTAATTCCATGATGATTTTTAATTTCCACTGACAGAAAATTTAATCAACACTTTTATGCATTTTGTATGAAATCTGTTCTGCCCTAGGCGCAGAATGTGCCATTTGCCTAAGGTGCCACTTTCTAGCAGCTAGTCCAGGGACACCTCTATTGGTGTCTACCTACCAAAATACACGGTGTCACATCCCAAAGGACAGATACCTTCACAACACAACTGAATGTTGCTGCATAGTAGATAAGCAGAAACTTACCCTGTTCTTCCAGGATCCTCCCCACTATGCCGCTTGGTGTGAATGGTGCCCTTCTCCACCCCTAGATCATTGCGATTGTTAGGGTCAACTTGACCAGCCACACCACCTGGTCCATCAGAGTGGCTTGAAGCTTTCCTCATACTTGTCAGTCTATAGAATGGGGGAGTTTCTGTTCGTTCTATGAGGCAGTTGAGTGTCTCAACTGTCTGCAATTCGGTCATCATCTCGTCCAGTAGGCGATCTGATCTGGCACGGGCAAGGTACAAGACCACACGCTTTGCCTGCCACAATAAAACCCGGATATTAACTTCTGGAAGCATATGTTAATATTCCATCCACTCTGCTGGAACATGAAGCTGCATCATATCGAAGAACTATGGATACATAATTCACACCCCTAACAAAACCTGAAACTTGGACATGCTAATTTGTGCACAGCATGTCTTGTTGACTTATGTTCCCATACTCCACATAACTGATTATGACTATGTGGGAATTCAAGAACAAAGTGGAAAGTTGCTGATTTGTCTGCAGTTTATGTACTGACACTGCCTGCGACATAGCATAGGATGATCACTGAACTGGAAGGAATCATTCGTGTCCTATTCTGTGCTACTATTCTGGCATTTCTTAGCAGTAGCTGAGAAAAATCACATAAACCTAAACCAAGAGAACAGATATCTCGACTGATATACCAAACCGCGACCTCATTAATCCGAAGTAAAGTGCTACACATGACATTTGACACAGAAGGCTGTTGGCTAAGAAAGAGCAAGGTTTCAGCCAAGCACAGTCACAGTCTGCACCTTAGGCTTTCACTTTCAGCTGTCACAAGTTTAATACAATTCCTGAAATCACAGATTTCAACAATACTCACACACCATTCGAGACAGAGAGTAAACTGTATTAATTAACTACTACAGATCCGAACGAGTTAAACAGGTAATACTGGCACTTGAGGAGTTTTATTTGCATCTATTTTTATTGCACAAATATTTATTCCATGTAAAATTCACAGAACATATTGAAGAATTGTTAAAGAGTTTTAAGTCACATCAGGCAACAAATATTTCCCTGTAAATTCATAAACATTTCGTAAAGAAGTGCCCGAACTGCATTATTAATTTGTGTTTATTATTAAATAATTGTGTTATACAAATTCTTCACCACCAAAAAGTGAACAGATACCCTACCTTACTCTATTCGATCCTATTTGATGAGTTAGATTTTGAGGTGCTAAAATGATCTGAATTTTAAAAGAATGACTGTAGCTGAAATATGTACAGGTTTAAAGTCAGGGTAGATTGAAGTAAAATGCAATTTTCCCTAAAATTAACACTTTAAAAAAAAAAGAACAGAGCACGACGACGCGCAAAATAAGTCAAACTAACTACTACAAGTTGGTCATAAAAGGAAATTTTACATCAGTTTTTGAAAAGTGTAAAATCGAACCCAACCCACTTGCAGAAAGTTTAAAAGCACCATTACACCATGTGGACCTTCACGAATCACCTGCTGTTCTACACAATCTTCCCAGAATACCAAACATATTATCATCATTGTCGTTAGATGCAACATGAATTGCATATACCTACATACATCACAGTCACAGGTATTTGTATGTAGCAAGTAGAAAAGTATATTTGTTTTATGGTGTAAAGCTGTTAGTATCACAGACCATTCAACTCGAAACTAAAACAAAAATAAATCAAATAGTAAATAAATATATATATATATATATAAATAACCAGACTTCCCTTCACGAAACATGAAAGAACGCTATTCACTTTGGTATTATTTTGTTAAAAATGTAGATCAAATAATCATTTCACCCATGTAGCTTAATCATCCACTGTCAGCCACTGGTCATTACACGTTTACAAATGTTGCACAAAATACGGCATTTCTCTTTGACACACTTACAGTGCTATTCAGGTAATTCAAAACATTTTGCGATTTAAGGGAGGGTGCTGGTGATGAGTGCACGATCAGACCAACAATACCATGAATGAGGCAGCACATGCTAAATCTGTTCACACCTGATCTGCAAACACAAACTTTGCACTGCAAGGCCACCTCCAGTTGTACAAGTTTGTTTTCAGTTTCAAATCCCATGCATCCATTGCAAGATTAATGGCTGTCTTAGGCTGACACAAGCCACGCAACAGAATTCCAATCTCTAGCGCCGTGGCATGAAAATGAAATGCATCACAGATTTCCCAACACCTACGTCGTAATTTGAAGTTGTGTGACCTCATACCTAGCTATGCTACATCTGCTTACGTTTTACGTTCTTTGTCTCAGATCATTTAGATAAATGCAAAGACGGAGCAATATAGTAACCATAATGGCATCATGGGACATCTGCCAGGTTAGGTGACCAAACACCAGGGACTTTTTGAAAATAATCTATTATACCCAATTTCACTTCAAGATATTTGACTGGAAGTCGCGGGACATAGAAACAACACTTCCCATACAATCTCTATGACACTTAAGGAAAAAGTCTGAAAAAATTAAGAATATTGATATATGAAAATCAGCTACACACTTGTTTCCAAACAATTACTAGAACAGCGAACTGTTCTAAGTATCACTGATGCGGTGACAGAAAATCTCTACAGTGTGGTTTAAATAATACAGCGAAAAGATTTAGGGCCTGACAAGTTTCTTTTTACACAAAACAGATGGAACGAAAACAACCAAAACATAGAACCTACTTACAAATAACTTCCACATAAAAAGGTTAGAATAGTGCAATTGATCGGTAGTGATGTAGGATGCCAAAAGAAACAAATATCCATGCACAAAACAGCTGAATTTTGTTCTTATTGAACATAAAGTATTCTGACGATCTTGCTTTATACAAATATACATCCGGTACAACACAGGCAGAAATGGCTAACATAACATAACATATAAACATAATCAAGTTAATCTATCTCACTACCACGACGGGAATAGTTCCTTCGCAACTGGTTGTTGCAAACAGACATTGTGCATGTGGCGACAACCTCGAAGTCAAAACCATAAGTATGAAAGCAGACGTTTCATTGTTGTGATAGGTCGAACTTCATATACGTTAATTTGTATTTTCACGTTTAAACAAAACCTCGGACACCATAAACATACAGTTACAATGTAAAAAGTATGGGAACGGAAAATGGTACCTAGTTACACTGCAACAAAATACAAAGGGCAGGCTTTCTGCTAACTGTTCTCGGGTGCTCCGTTGTCTGACAAAAACGAGTGGATGGCTCAATGAAGACATGAAAACGTAACCAAAATTTAATCATGACGCCCACACTCCATAGCAGTCGAAATGGGATCATTACATAAAGAACAATACATGATCAGGAAACATATGTGCAGTAATTTGGCAGGTAGTTACCAATTAATGAAATGTTGCATTCGATAAATACAGAGCTTACTTACGTAAGGAAGAAGTTCTTGAGGCGCCATGCCTGAAATTATAAGAAGATACCGTATGATAACTTTGAGGTTATTTGGCCAGCAAGAACACAGCGTTGACCACAGCTCTTCTGTTTCCTTCGGGTGTTCATCTGAAAACTGCAAAAGAAAGTTACACGTTACTGCCACAATATGTCTATATTTTTATGAAAGAACAAGAAAAGAATAACGCCGCAATCGCATTCATCTCACTCCCCGTAAGGGGAGGCTGTGACCCATAAAATCTGGTCGAAGCGTCACAGGAACTATATATATATATATATATATATATGTGTGTGTGTGTGTGTGTGTATTCTGGGTAATTATTTGTTCATATCATGCGGGAAACCCCATCTCATTAAGAAATCGTCCCTTCGGTCTTGATAGAGCATATGATCTATTTTTTAACTGCACTTGGGTTGACAGCCGGTGGCAGCAGTACAGTACACATTTACATATAAGCAACACACAGGCAACACAATGAAACAAAACACCCAGAACGGTACATAATAATAAGAATACATAAACAAAAAGAACACATAACAAAAAGAATACATAATTTACAAAACTAAACAGAAGCATACAAAACATACAACCATATATATGAGTACAATGATACAAAACAGAACCGAAAGAAATGCGAAAAAAAACGTGATAAGTGAAACAGCCATATAAGAAGCAAATCTCATATGATCCATATATCTTCTAATAATAAAAGACACCCTGTTATCAAGGCCTTCACCCCACTTCACTTCTTCTCATTTAAACTCCACCAAACTACACTCCACTACCCTCTCATTTGGCTTACACCCAGTTAAATTTCCTAGTGCTCCATTTCACCTCACATCACTACACTTCACCTCACTTCACTTCACTGCACTTTTAGATGATTTACGCCACACTCCTATTCCTTTCGCTTCACCCCGTTATAACTGCTTTCCTAAATCTCTTTCTAAAAATTTTAGGTTTACAAGGTAAAGTCCCTAACGCCTCTGCAGGTAGTTGGTTCCAGTTTTTATGGTCATATGTACAAAGGAGTACTTTCTGATACCCGTTCTTTGCTTCTTGTCCCTAATTTTCCAAACATGATCAACCCTACTCAAATAGTAAGGCCTTCGCAACCTGTCATGCATAGCTTTCCAAGCCTGCTCCCCAAAGGGCGTTTGAAAAAGTGTGCATAAGCGTGCTATCGTCCTACGCTGAGCCAAGGATTTCCCAGTCAGGATCCTTCGTATGATTAGTAAATTGAGCAGCTTTCGTCTGTACTTGGTCTAACACATTTGTCTGTCCTCTCCATGGGTCTCAGCATGCAACCCTATATTCAAGAACAAGACGTACCAATGACGTGTAGATTAAATTTTTTTGTATTCATATTTCCTTTTTTGAGAACACGCATTACAAAGTGAAGTGTCTTCCAGGCTTTTTGCACTATGTAATTTCTTGGTCTACCCAGTTTAAATCGCTTCATAAGATTATTCCCAAGTATTCACAACTGCTCGCTTCTGGAATTTTTTGGTCACCAAGGGAGTAACCCAGTGCATTTTTAACCCCGAGCTCTTGTAAATCTTATTGCCTTATTTTTACCGGGATTTATTGTCATCCCATTTTCTACCACCTGCTCCCCCAAAGTGTCCAGATCCTTCTGCAACCTTTTTATGTCATTTTTATTTACGATTTTCCTATATATTACACAGTCATCGGCAAAGAGTGTAATACTAGAGTCAATGTTGCTCCAAATATCATTTACGTACACTAAAAACAGTAGTGGGCCCAAAACGATGCCTTGCGGCACACCTGAGGTTACTTTGACTTCCTTGGATAGTTGCCCTCCTACTCCGACTCTTTGTGTACGACCTACTAGGAATTCCCATACCCAAATGACTACCCTCGAATCCACGCCCGAGGCCGCCAGTTTCATAAGCAGCCGATCATACGGAACTAAACCGAAAGCCTTGGAAAAGTCAACTATAATTGCACCTATATCGAACCCCTCGTCCAAAGAGTCCTCTATGTCCTGGCACACTGTAATGACTTGACTTTCGCAAGAGTATCCCGGTCCAAACCCATGTCGTCACTCGTATAACCAATCATTCTTATCCCAAACTTGCCTCAAATACCCTGCTAAAACGTGTTCCATTTGCTTGCAGACCAAAGAGGTTAAAGCTTATAGGTCTATAGTTTGTGAATGCCGATCGATCACCCCCTTTGTAAATAGGAACCACTATGGGTTTTTTCCAGTTACTTGGGATAGTAGCGTTGTTTATGATATTTCCAATAGTCTAGCTAGGAAAGGAATCATGGCTTCCCCACCCAATTTCAAAAATTCATCAGAAACTCCATTTGGCCCTACTGATTTGTTTCTCCCGATTTTTGCTAAATCTTTTCTAATAATTTTAGTGTTAATAATAAACGTTTCACCCGCGTTGGCTAATTATATTTTCGGGATGTTATGATCGCAGCAAAAGACGGATGGATAATGGGAATTTAAGATGTTAGTTGTTCCAGTAGAGCCCGTAGTGATCGCTCCGTTGTGGTCTTTATCGCCGGAATAATTTCCTTTCCGCTTTTTCACCGACTTCATTTCGTAGTACTGACCGCAAAAAATGTTCCTGTGCAGTTTTTTTTCTGCCATAAATTCTTTAGATACACTTTTCAGTTCCACTTGATATCGCTCTCCTAATTTTCTGTTGTTGTATACTCTTCTGACATTTGCCTTAAGCCGTCTCACTTCCTTATTGTAGTATTTAGGATCACAATTTTTTCTCAGAATTTTATGTGGGACGACGGTCGATACTCTGGAAGACTATTTCCTTAAAAGTTTACAGTCGGCAACCTGTAGTTCACTTGAGAGGCCGACTGGTTGGCGAACAACACCCCCACACTCTCTGCTGTGCTTTTAGAAAAATCGAATATTGGGCGAAGTTGAAATTGAAGAGGAATTTGTTGGACGTACGTAAAGTCTCTTCAAAATCATATTCCAGAAATATCAAAGAAGCACTCAAAGGAAAATGGATGTCCAATCTGACGGTACAAACCTAGGTTTACTGTTTGGAGCCAAAGAGATTCAGTGCGGTCGGCAATTCGTTGCAGTAGTCGCTCATACAGTCAATACCGTTTTACAAAACAATCGGTTACGTATATTGAAAAATATAAGCCCGGGGATGCTGGGCCTAAGGTTCATTCTCTTTGTTGTTTCCTTTGAGGTATAACAGAAATCAACAAAATTACGCTCCCAAATATCAATGCCAAGATAGAAGGCAAGGTATTTTGTGTAACAATTATAAGCTCGGCTGTGGACTTGTAGATAGGAAAATGATTCTGCTGTCCTTGCCACTTAGCTCTGTTGTTAATAGGAGCAACTCATGACAAGGGAAGGGTAGCGTGTGATTTGTTGGTTTAAATGAGAACCACGTGGACGCCACTAAATTAGTATAGTGCAATCCAAGTCGCATATCCTATGTGTGTTTCGAAATCTACCACAAAGTTACTGCAGTCTAATGCCAGCAGCACGTCTTGTGTGTATTTCGAAATCTACCACAGAGTTGCTGCAGTCTTATGCAAGTCGCATGCACCGTGTGTATTTCGAAATCTACCAAACAAGACCAAAAAATATCGCACTCACCCCGCCTTACATGGTACAATCTGAATCCGTCGAACAAGAAACCTGACGTAGCGAATATTCGACAGCAGATTTGTGAATAATATTACTGTTGTTACTATGTGTAGCCTGTGGTCACTGTGATGATCTGTTGTGTCGCTGTGCGATACATGACTACAGCCAGGTCCTTCACAATGCCCTAACACTGCTGTGCTGCTGATGTGAGCCAGCAATCAACAACTAGACTGCTGATCCAGTCTTTAACATCACCAACCTCCTTGCTGGTCAGATTACCGATCTCCCTTTTTCTGACCTGCTTTCAGTTAACATCATACTTGGTAATGTTTCTAATACATACAGAGAATCATACCACAGCATTCCCTCTCTCAGTTCGATACAGCTACACAAGACCACCCACAAACCGGCGTCTGCTGCCAAACTGTATATCAACGTTCGTTGCACACTAGAAACTAATTTCAGAGTATACCACGTAAAACTTCGCTTACGACAGCGCGACGAATTTACTATCAAAGCTACTGTTACACTGCTTTTTCCCCCACCCTTGGAAGCCGACATGTGAATCGAGCTGTGGGCCACGGCCGGTTAGTGTATGGTAGGTCCGGATGATACCTGAAGCATCCCATGTCCCTCACTTTTCCAAGCACCGAGCCCCATTTTGATAAGCGTAAACCTGCACACCGATCCATGGCGATACAACCATTACGTTGCGTGTTATACATAGGTCGATGAAAAATTTTTAATTTATTTTGAGTTTTGGTTTCACTTGTGTAATGTGTTGACACTCGCGATCAATCAGCGAATTTACGCTATATAAACTATTACCGAATAAATCTTATTGTAGCACCGTGCAGTCGCCGGCCTCTTAGCGCGGGCGCCCGGGTTCGGTCCCAGGTTAGTCCATGTAAGATTTGTGGTGGACGGAGTAGCACTATGACAGGTTATTTTCCGAGTATTTCGGGTTTCGCCTGTCAATATCATGTCACCAAAGCTGCACACTCATCTTCATCTACATGCTGCTCTTGCCACAAACACCAACGGGTGAATCCTGGGAACCTTCCAAACAACATTGTTCTTTCGTAAATAAGGAAGAATTGCATACAAAAGTATTTTCACTGTTAGTACAATTCCTAACGCCTTTTCTCGTGCACATGCACAAATTTTCTACCGTGTTTTAATACGAATATAAATGCGGCATAATTCGGGAAAAACTATTGTCAAACAGTGAAAAAGTAACCGAAGTTAAAATACAATATAATAAGCAATACAAGGTTGTCACTTCCGCTGTACGACTGGAAACATTCCCATCAAGAAGTCAAGCTGTTGTTTTGCACAGATGGGAACGCTTTTACTAATACCATTTTCATGTACAGTAACGCCTGAATACAATACGACAGAAATAAGGACAATATTTAATACAATGATATAACTTGTCTGCAAGAATATTTTTCCCAGAAACCACGCAGACGTATTTTAACTCATTTTGCTCGCGCTGAAGTGTCTTCAGTCTACTCGAACAATAACAAAACAACAGCAAACGTCACGCTTTACTGAGCACACGAAGTGCAGAACACGTCTCCAGGTAAGACATGTGACTGCTGTGTTACAGGCAGAGATGGCAGTGGCCATATAGACTATATGACTGTTGCATATTATCACTACTTGTCATGATAGGAAGATCGTTTAGTCACAATGCAGTCTGTCTAACGACAGGTCCACAGTCTCCTCCAAAGCGAGTTCTCCACACAGTGCGATCGAGTGCTTCCTCTTTCAATTTTCAGGGTCTTCTCGTTTCCTTAAGATCATCCAGCAGCTGCTTACGTCTTCTTCCTTGTCTTCCCGTTCCGGCTACCTTTCCTTCAATAAAATATTTTAGAAGGCAGTTCCTACGCAAGACGTGACCACTCCAGCCAGCCTTCCTTCTTTTTACTGCATGTAGGATGTTCATTTCCTCTTTAATTCTTAAGCGTTTATAAATATGTTTAATAATGTTTAATTTTTGGCTTACTTTCCTTCTTAAAAGAGAAAGAAAGAGCTTTTGAGACCAACATTTTCTGTGTGTGTGTGTGGTGTGTGCGTGCGCATGCTTGCTTTTTAACCGGATGACCGAATTTTACGAGACTTGGTATGAATTTTATTCTACTGCAAGAAAACACAATGACGTACTTTTTAATTCCCTACGATCAGTAATAAGAACACGGCAAGCACGTGCACGTGTTAGGCGAAATCGCAAATAGCAACATTTTTTTTATAGGTCACAACAGTATGTCTTAAGAAGAGCTTAGAAAAATCTGTTAACTCTTCTTCTAAAGAAATATTTTTGTGTGATGTCAAGTGATAAGATTGCAGTCGTAAGAGAATTTTTATTGGAGTTCGGTGTGATGGCAGTAAAATACTGGAACACTGGAGTCCGACTGTTAGATCTGGTTGAGAGAGAGATCACTGGGGCCATTACATAAATTTAGAAATGACGGAGAATGTGGTACATCAGATATGATGCGTGAATTCAATATTGTAGCCTAAAAACCTGAGACAAGAGCCCGAGATGCAAAATTTACTGACCAGCTGAACGACTACTGACACCTCAAGAGGGACTATTTCCCTAATTAGCACCTTACAGTTATTAATCATTCTAATATTAGGTGAAGGTACAAATCATGAAGCTCCTCATTATGCAAATTTACTTCTCAGATCCTTGAATAAAAACGGCCCTTTAATTGTTACGTGCTGATATGACTACACAATTAACGGTGGAAGATAACATGTAAGATAAGGTGTGCTGGGCGGTGAACAGAGGAACAGGATGCTTCGGGTGGAAAACAAACAACAATGACGCAAATTGATAGTATGGCGAAAAGGTAGTGAATCGCATATCTTAAAATAGGAAAAATTAGGTTGATTCACAACCTTGGAAACAGATACAAATACAGCCTCTCATGAATACGTTAACAGGTTAATGGGAAACTGCCTCTGAAGAGTGGCCGACCTGTGGAAAGCAAGATGACATATAACTGCTTCGGCGTGATGGTGCTGATTGCCGTATCAGCAGTAAAATCAGATTTCGAACTAGGACGCAGGTTAAGTCTAAACATATGGATATGGATTGGCCAGCTGACAAACTGCAATAAACACAAGCAGCTCTATAACACATCCACTTAAGAGCAGAACTCGTAAAGTCAATTTTCCTACTGCATGGACTTTGTATAGGCTTTTATCAAACTGCTTCAGAGACGCAATAAAGGTGAGTCAAGTGGGCGACGCGCCACAGGCGCAGCACAGTTAAGGGCTGAGAATTATAAATAAAAGTTAAAATATATGAAATGTATACGAATTTGATTATTTCATTTGTATGTATACTATTAAAATATATCTTAAAGAAATAAAATACGAGGATGTGAACTGGATTAATCTGGCTCAGGACAGGAACAAGTGGCACGCTCATGTAAACACGGTAACGAACCGTCCGGTCAAACAAAAGACGGGGAATTTCTTCTCTCAGAAATTATTAGCTTCTCCGGAAGGACTCTGCTCCGTGGGGTTAGTAACATCTTAAACACCACCTATTTGCAGTCCCAATAAAATAAAAAATAAATAAACATTAAGAATTATATAATTTGTGTGTGGGGGGAGAGGTGACGCATCTCCTTTTGAAGATGAAACGAGTATGCAGGAACGTGTGGAATGCACGTAATTTCAGGACACCTGCAGTGGCGAAGGGTGCATGGGTTGCAAGCCCTGTATACAACGAAATGAAGCGGTAGGAAAATTAAACGGGGTTAAGCCAAATGAGGGGTAGCGAAGTGTTGTTGGATGAAGTTTAAATGGGAGGAAGTGAAGTGTCGACAAGTGTAGTGAAGTGCAGTGAAGTGTAGTGAAAGTCTTAGCAACAGGGTGTCAAAGATTACTAGAAGATATATAGATCACATGAATTTTTCTGCTTATATGCTTTTCGTTTATCACATTCCTTCAAGTTCTTTTGGTTCTTTTTTTTAAGTCACTGTATAACGTATATAGTTGTATATTTTGTATACTTTTGTTTAATTTTGTAAGCTATGTATTTTTTATTTTATGTTTATGTATTCTTATTGTTACGTATGGTCTGTTCTGTATATTCTCTTTTCTGTGCCAACTGGCACTCTTCGGCTACCCTGACTGAGGTTTTTCCGTGATTTTTCCTCAGTTGTAAAGGCAAATAGCAGGGTATAACTCGAGATGGGGCACGGCCCGCACTCTTTCCCAATTAGTTTGACCACTCTGGGTTCGGATCCCAGAAAGCCTTCCAACCAAAGTTGTTATTGTGTTGTTCTATGTATTGCTGTGTGTAAATGTGTACTGTACTACTGCCACCGGGTGTCACCCCATTGCAGTTAACAACTATATCAGTATCAATATCAATATCAATGAGTGCGCTGACATTTAAGACGATTAAGATCAGGTATTGTCACAATTAATTTAAACATTTTTGATTCGTTTTGTGTAAATCGTTTTAAAGAAGGCATCACAACATTGGTACGATTGTTTTCGGAACACAAAGAGTACCAGTGCTCTGAATATTTTTTTATTAATGAATGCCACACATCTTGACAGACAGACATGTGCCTCCATACAAACTTTGCTCTTATTTCCACGGGTCCAGTTTAGCCAGTGTCGGTCCCAGTGGCCGCGCGGTCTAGGTCGTAGGTCTGAGGCCGCTCGCCTGCTGAGACTGTGGTTTTGAATTCCACTGGAGGCATGGATGTCTGTCTGTTGCGAGTGTTGTGTGTTGTCAGATAGAGGTCTCTGCGACGAGCTGATCACTCGTCGAGAGGAATCCTACCGACTGTGTTGTGTCTAATTGAGTGTGATATAGAAACCTCGTGAATGAGGAGGCCCTGACCCACAGGGGGCTGTCGCGCCAAAAACAAACAAACTTTAGCCAGTACTGTGGGGTACGGTGATGAACGTGCAGGTTTTCAGAAAAACCTACCAGCATAAAAATCCTTCAAAATAATACTAATAAGAATGGTGGTTAACGACACGTTCCCACAATCACAAAATTTGAGATACCAAGTGACAACAACACATCAATGGTAGCCACTTTTATCTTAAGGTAAACATTGTACCCGGGTCTCCTCTACTGCTCCTGTATAACTGCACGCCAGGCGATTATCTGTAGAAGAACACATTTTTGTAGTTTTAGGAAAGACGTAAGTTGACTCTCAATTGGGAAATGAGCTTACAACGCTGAGTAATACGCGCACCTGAGAATGAGGGATCGACACATGTTGAGCCATAAAGAAACATTTCATGAATTATCCACGTTATACAGATGACAGCCAAAGAGAAAATCCGCGCAGTAGAGTGGGCGTGTCTGGCGCGGTGCGGGGCAATGTTGACTATATGAAGAGATAGAGGACTGATATTGGTAGAAGCAACAGACTTTGCTACTACACATACTGACAATATGGAGCATTTCGAGTAACGTGTGGCGAGCGAGTACACTGTGCGAGTGCTTTCCGGTGGGGCTTCTTGGGCATTTTGATCCAGTCGAACAAAAGGCAATGAATGACCCAGAATTGATACGCGTTGCGTACCTTTCCGAAATTATGCCCTAATTCATGGTTCAACAACTGTCTTCCGCAAGCCCGCGAATATTACCCAGTCTTTTAGTTAATCATAATACCCTCGGAGTGACTTCATGTTGCTCTGCCGTAGCTTCTTTAGGTCTCATACTGTTATCGTCATAATGAAATGCCAGTCTTCAGTAAATGCCAGTTTTAATGTCCTCTAATCACAAAAATCGGATCACAGATAATTGTTCTTCGGTGCATTGTATCAACGGAGCAGTCACGTTAAAGGAGTCAACATGTAGTCACTATTTATAGGCCTACGCCACATTTTTAGTACAGTAACGTCACTTAGGGGAAGGTGGGGTAGCCCCGGCCGGCGGGTAGACTCGGCCGCTGTAAAAATTTAAACTTCCCGCGTTTGTACTGTCCGCGTTGTGACCCCAGTGTGTGCGCTGGTGTCGGACGAGACATGCGCAATTAGTTAAGCATGATTGCTTGATGCGTTCGGACGTGAAGCAGTGGTTTGTTGTCTCCGCGAAAAAAATCACGTGACGATTAATATTGAAAGAGGTGTTCTATTGAAAATACGTAAGTAATTACGTATTCTATCTTATTTACACACTGCAAAACTATTATATATTATGTCTTTTGTCGTGTTTAAACAAATGTTAACCTAGTTTGGTAATGTAATTATGATTTTGAACAAAGTAAACTCGGGTAACCCCGGCCACCTGTTTTGTGGGTAGCCCCGGCCACCTGTTTGAAAGCCTACTTCTTTTTAAAAATCCAGACAAACAGTCTTACTCTTGATTTTTATTATTTATTTGTTGTATGTGATTGTTAAAATGCCTAAATTCAAAGGCAGAACCACAAGCCGTGGGGAAAGGAGCGAAGAAAATATGAAAAGGGCAATTCAAGACGTTCTTGATCGTAAGATGTCCGAGACAGCGGCCGCAGAAAGATACTAAGTTCCACGCACTTCACTCCAGGATCGTGTTACGGTTGTAAAACGGGGTCAACAGATTATTCTTAAGCCAATACTAGGCATTTTTCAACAAACATTTACTCCTGAATATGAAAAGAAATTGTGTCTGCATGTTATTGACCTTGATAATCGTCTCATGCCTTTAACAAGAAGTGAGTTTTTGCGCTTTGCTTATGATCTAACAGAAAAAAGTAGTATTGATCATAAGTTTAATAAGGAAAAGAGGATGCCTGGGAAAGATTTCTTTTTGGCTTTCAAGAAGAGAAATAAAGATTTGGCGTTGAGAACTTCTGAGGCGACAAGCTTGATGTGAGTTACAGGATTCAATAAACCTCAAGTTGATCGGTTTTATGACCTTCTCTTAAAACTCCAAGAACAGTTCGGATTCCAAGCTTCTCAAATATATAATGCCGATGAAACAGGAGTCTCAACTGTCTAAAAAATGTTAAGGTATTGTCAGTGGGGGGGAGTTGGAAAACTCACATCCGCAGAAAGGGGACGTAACGTCACTATGATGTTCTCTATGAAAGTCACTGGTCATTTTAAATCACCAATGTTCATTTTCCCAAGGAAAAATGGACTAGAATTGTCGTCTAATGACTGGTGTTCCTCCAGAAAGCATCGACGTTGCTTATGAAAGTGGTTGGATGAATGCTAAGACATTCCTTAAGTGGCTACAACATTTCCAGCAGTATGTGCATTATTCTGCAGCTCGTCCGGTTCTCTTGATATTGGACGGGCACGGTAGCCATAAATATCTGAAAGTTATTGAATATGCTCGAGATAATCACATCCACATGCTGAGCACTCAACCGCACACAACTCACAAACTTCAGCCGCTTGACCGGGTATTTTTTAAACCTTTCAAGCAAGCATGCGGATCAGCAAGCGCATCGTGGATGCGCAAAAATCCTGGCGCTCAGCTGACGGAATATGATGTAACTGGACTAGTTAACACAGTGTTTACTAAAGTTGCTAGACTCGAAATAGCCCAAAACGGCTTCTGCTGCACCGGAATTCAACCCTTCGATCGTGAAATTTTCAGACCTAGACTTTTAGGTTCTGCTTTGACGGATATCCCGCTAATTGAAAATCAAACTGACCAATCCACAACCCAAGTCTGTCATACAGCCGCCACTGAAAACGAACCGGAATCGTCAACTTGTGCTTCAACTTTAGCCTCAAGTACGCTTCAGAGAGAGACTCCAAGATCTTCAGTCAATACCGATGAAGTTAGTATGTGCTTACGATTTTGCCGCCTTTCCCAGACGCCTCAAAGAAGCGAGTGTCTGTAAGAAAGAGAAGGATCCAGAAAAGTGAGATTTTGACATTATCGCCGTTTAAAAATGAGTTGAAAGAGAAGACCAAAGATTCTAGAAATCTGCCAAAGACCACAAAAAATGTTAAGAGCGAATAAGGAAAATCCTACACCTGAACCACGTCCTCATGATCAGGAAACAATGCATCATTTGTGGAGAATCATTTCATGTGGAATGGATCCAGTGCAATACATGTAAAGACTGGGTTCATGAGGCGTGTGTGGATATAAATCCAGCAGATTCATACTATAACTGTGATGTTTGTGTTGCCAAAAACGATTTGGTCATTAAGTAATACAGCGGCCGGAGCTACCAGCCGTTTTTATAAAGAGGCTGAAATTTAGACTAAGTTTGAAGTCTTTTTTTGTTTAAGTTTTTAATGTTTTATTGTCTGTTTGTGCTTAATTACAGAAATATAAGTCTTGTTGATTATTTAAGTGTAGTTTCTTTTATGTTTATATTACTAACAACAGTCAAACTGTAAAAAAAAAATGGCTACCCGCCTTTCCCCTATAAGGTAAAATGTTTTACTTCTCTTATTTCGTAGCCTTAACATGCGTCTCATGCGACTTTAGAATACAAACGCACTTAGAACTTTGTATGCACTGTGTGTGCGTGCGTGTACTCAATGTCTATGGAAGAGGAAATTTTATACACAAGAACACTCTCTTACGTTATTTTTACAGTGAAGATCCAAGTCCTTTGGAATGGCATGCTGCGTCGAATGGTATAGTTACCTACGGTTCGAAGGATCGTAGCGCTTCCATCTTCAGGGCCAGGTAGTCCAAGAAAACTTGAACTACCTGACCCTGAAGATGATGGACTGAAGATCCTTCCAAACATCAGAAGTATTTACCGTTCGGAAGAGCGTAACATTCCGTAAGATTTGAATCTTAACCCGTAGTTAATCATAAAAATAGAGAGATCTGAGACTCTCAAGGAATTGACTACAAGCATTTGTCTTCTAGGATGTGACGCCGTGCAGTCCGGCAGAGGTGCACCGACGTTTCAGAAAGATGTATCACCTCCAACATTACGGCAGATGAGTGAAATCCTCTCATATACAAAGCAGGTTCCTCTGAAACGTCGCCACACTTCTACCAGACCACATGGAGTCACATCCCAGAAGATAAAGATCTTCCAAAACACATGGGGGATTGGTGCATTACGAAAAACACTTTAATCAAACAACATAAACGCACACAATTCACTACAAAAACTAAACAGTTTGCATCCTAAATAAGAAGCAAAGTTTTATTGCAAGTTTGCTTTCACATTCAATTACAGACACTTCAAATTATGCATTTCGGATAGACGCACTTCTAAAAACAGTAAAAAAATTATAAAACATGATTTTTGAAACGCACCGGGTTTTTCCTAGCGGAGACGAAAACGCAATGAGAAGAAAATGACGGAAGAATATTGCTGGGCGACAACCAAGGCGGCGCGGTGGTTATGCTGAGGCCGTTCAAGTTTTGGTGCTGTGAAGCATGGATTTCGTTTGGACTTCCCTTAATATACATACACAGTCGAATCCATGTATACTCAATTACGACTTAAGGCGCGCTTACCGTAACGTAACTACTGCCTAAGTCGGGGAGTGTCCGTATTTGAACATAACGGACATCATTATCGCCGCACAGAACTGGATCATGATTTTGAAATAGACACAAACTTGAATTTAGTGAAAGATGCATGGAAATATAAATGTTTCAGGACGCACATGAATTAAAGTTCGAGCGAAGTAAAGAAGTGTAACGATTTTTTAAACGGAGAAATCAGACTTTCCGATCTGGACATAGAACAACTTGGAAGGCACAAACTGGCCGTAAGTGACACAAAACCACTGTCGAAAAATTTCAAGGTATGTATACAGGAAAATTTAACCGCTGTTACTATTAATTTTAAGGCCTTCAGAGCGAATATTGCGCGAATGGTAGTTTCGTGGGTTCTTACACTGTGCATGATAATAAGTCTGTTCCGGCGTTTCGGACGGACGCGCTGCATCCATCTTCAGATGCCTGAGGTGATTTGGAGGGAGAAATGTGTCGAGTATATATATATATATATATATATATATATATACACACACACACACACACACACATATATATATATATATATATATATTTAGATCAAGATATATAGAACTATAATTTTGCCTCTTGTTTTGTATGGGTGTGAAGCTTGGTCGCTGACATCGCGGGAGGAAAGGAAGCCGAGGGTGTTCGAGAACATGGTGTTGAGGAGAATATTTGGACCTAGGAGGGACGAGGTAACGGGGGAATGGAGGAGATTGCATAACGAGGAGCTAAATGATCTGTACTCCTCACCCAATATTGT